>Ga0208243_1000029_pt1 | contig 216312 bp, 186 predicted proteins | sample Subbio2Aug_QV12A_FD_184826 | JGI IMG/M metagenome (GOLD analysis project Ga0208243, IMG submission 184826) | Serpentinite rock and fluid subsurface biosphere microbial communities from McLaughlin Reserve, California, USA - CR12Aug_QV12A (SPAdes) | ecosystem: Environmental > Terrestrial > Deep... | reverse complement strand
AAACTTTTTTTCCCGCTTCAAGACCAGATTAATCTCAGGTCATATATACCCGGTATAAATCCCCAATCTCCATCCTCTCATCTTTATCCCCGATGCCGTTCGCGTCGTTTGGGAGTGCAAATATCTGCGTTTTTATGTTCTCAGCAAGTCATTTTTCTGAAAAAACCTCAAAAACAAGTTAACGCACTGATAATGATGGAAAAAAAATGCGTTCATCAAAAAATGAACTTTGGAAAAAGAAAATATCATAGATTTTTTTCAATTGATCTCCTAATTGAAGATTTCAATACCTGAATGAAGGCAAAGGAGCGTAATACCTTTTACCATTCGGTTGGTTTGAAAAAGCATATCTCAAGGAAATCTCATGGGCACCCCCAGTCCCCATTAATCCAAACTTTGAAATAGGGAAATCAAAACTATATCCCAAATCGAAACCAGACTCAAGTCCTATTCCAATGAGTGCAATCAAAGATTCATTGTTTGGTAGACTATATTTGGTAGGAAGTCCACGATACCAAATCCCTAAGACCAAAGGTTCAAAATAAAACTCAGTCCCAAAATCCAACTGGGAAAATTGCCCTTGCTCTTTGTAATTGAACCCAAATGTCAGTGAACGTTCTTGGTCAGTATTATTAAAATAATCATTGATATCACCGGGAGCTAATCCAATTCGATACCCTCCATGAATTGTTTTTTTTACAGCTAGTCGATCATCACCACCTGACAGGTAGCTAATTTCCGGCTGCACCAAATGGGAAGCAGCAACACCTAACCATAACTTTTTCCCATAATAAATCAAACCAGCATGGACATCTCCTGCTCGAATTTGACTATCTCCTTCAAATGCTTCACCTGGCAGACCTACAACTATACCTTTATTGATATCAAGCTGCGTTCCTAAAATAACACGGTCAAATAAAGCATCTCTGGATAAAAAACCACCTTGAAAGCCAGCCTGAATAAAATCATCTTCCGAAAGCTTTAACCGATAACTGTAAGTGATTCCGATTTCCATTGTACTGGTCTGGGTAAATGATTCATTAGCTCCTTGAATAATTATCCCAAATCCAGAATTTAATCGCTCTGAATAGGTATCAAAGTAGGCTGTGTAAGCTATAAAAGTCTGATCTAAGGCAGGCCATTGATTTCTAAAGTTTACCCCAACTCTATTTCTGTCAGTACTTCCTGTGGCCGCAGGATTGAGGTAAATGGGATTTGCATAATATTGGCTATATTGAATATCCTGACCAGAAACAGGTACTTTCAGGATGCTTAACAGCAAAAAAATAATAAAGCTCTTCCTCATCTTATCAGCCTAAACTTACCATTCTCATCCACCTTCTCTCCATCCGTAGCCACTCCTTTTACTCTAAAAAAGTAAACCCCTGCATCCTGAACAGTTCCATCTAGCATCCCATCCCAACCTGAGGTATTCAAGTCAGTCGTAGAGAAAATCAACTCTCCCCAAGAATTGAAAATAAAAAGTTGAAATGAGACCAAGCCTTTATATTTGGGTAAAAAGGTCTTATTATCTACTTCTCCAGGAGTAAAACCCGTGGGTATCATGAGACGATAACTTTTTGTGATTGATAATTCCTTTTCAAATGTGGATTGACAACCGTACTTGTCAGTTACTGTTAGTTTAACTTGAAAAATTCCTTTTTTTCCAAAAATGTGCTTCGGGTTTTTCTCAGTCGACTTTTGCCCATCTCCAAAATCCCAATCCCACTTCACTGCTCTTTCATCTGACAAATCTTCAAATTGAATTACATCATCCGGAAATATACCCCCTCCCGTATCATCTTTGATTCCTGTTCCTTCTACCTCAAATTCAAAATTGACATTCAACGGAATTTCTTGAATAAAAATCTCAATATCTATAGGATCAGAATAGCAAGTCAACTCTTTGGGCTTTACCTGAATCTGATAATTTCCGGATTGCTTTATGGCTTTCAATTCTTCATTAATCAAAGTCCTTCCATTACCAGAAAGTCTATAATCAAATTTTGAAAGGTCAAAACCCTCAATTAAGGAGGATAAATTAAATGTTTTACCAATTTCGCATTGAACAAGGGGCTGATCGAAATTAAGATCTGGATAATCAGGGAATTTCACTCTAACCTTATTACTAATCGCAGGACAATTCTTGCGGTTATACCCGATGATCTCATACTCTCCCTCTTCTGCTATTGCAAATTCAGACTGTGTGGCATTTGGAATAAGAACACCATCTTTCATCCATTCAAATCGTTCGTAAACTTCATTCCCTTCCCCCAGCATCTGGACTGTTTCGCCTTCACATATTTCAATTACACTCAGGGAAGCTTGTTCACCCTTTTTCAATAGTCTTATCGGCTCTGGCGATTCCTGAATTTTTAATGTCATCGCATTTCCCTTCGATGTCTTACCGTAACTGTCTGTGATCGTATAGTATACCGTAACCTCTTGATCTATATAATCTTCATTTGGGAAAAACGTGAATCCACCGGCCTGGTCACTGGCTTGAAAAATCCCCTGAGGCACGATCAATACTCTATTCTGCTCCAGACATCTTGCCTGCGAACATAAATCACCAGATTCTTCTTCGATATCTTCTAGTGATTTATAGAATTGAAGGCATCGGATGACACTATTTTCATTTGGAAGTAGGACTTCCTCATCGGTAATGAAAAATTGATTTTCCTGTCCGGCGCATGTGGCAATTTCCGAAAAATCAACCCCTTGAGGATCCTTGAGTGCATCGTCGGCAGAGACCTCTACTTTTAGATTTCTGATTTCGTGAAAATTATTAAATCCTCCTGTGGAGGCACCAAAGCCGATTTTAAGGTTCTTAGGAGCGGGAAAGTTGAAAGGTCTGTCAAAAATGGTAACCTGTCTGGGGAGATTTTCCTGCGTGGTAACCAGCATAGTAAGCGTTATAAAAAAACCATTTCCATCTGGATCAGGCTGGAGCTCTAAATTAACTCTACGGTAACCTGGCTTCATAGGATCTGTTACACGAGATGTTCCAGAACCTCCAGAGCTAATTGGAAATTGCGCACCTGGATTAAACCCATCCTTATCTGTACCCATCTCCATCGTTTTTCTTCCCACTACAAATGGGTAACCTGTAAATCCACTCCCAGGTCCTCGAAGTACTATGGAATTTGGTGCCCTTCCATTTTGATCTAAAGAAGAAAATCCCCCTACACGACCTTCGGTGGTATTTCCAAAGTTTCCAAAAACATCAAACCCAACTCCCAAATAGGCCTTGGATAGGCCGGGTTCATTTCCTCTTTGAGCATATCCTAACGAACCTCCAAATCCTCCGGGAGAAAAGCTTGGCGAATCTCCATCAAACAAAAACATGGATAGGCCATCTGCTTGAAATAGACCTATTCCTCCATAAATAAAAAATTCAAACTCCACTTTCAATCCATAGGTGGAAGGAAAAGGCACATCAATATAGACATACCCCCTTTGGTCGTTTTGGTTTGAGGTCAATCTCAGAACACCCTCTGTCAGACGAGCATCTCCTCCAAAAATCGTCTTGGCCTGTGTACCCGGAGTCTGGAAGGTTTCGCAATAAGGAAAGCCTATTTGACCAAGCGTCGGAGCTATCTCAACTAGCCAAAAAACAACCACACAAATAATCCTCAGTGCTTTCACTTTTTCCAAAATAGACTCTAATAAAAGGAGAAGGGAAATAAAAACAAAAGCTCTTGACAGTGGAATTGTCAAGAGCTTTTTTATGTCATCCTTAAATTAAATTTATCTCATAATCGTCTGAACTCTGTCCGGACCAACTGAGACTAATTTGATGGGAACTTTCAATTCTTCTTCTAGATAGGATACGTAATCTTTGAGTTCAACAGGAAACTCATCGTAAGATCTAACATTTGCCAAAGAGCAGTGCCATCCCTTCATTTTTTTGTAAACTGGTTTCACCTCCATATCCGTGATTTCAAACATTAGTTTATCAACCTTCTCTCCTGTAGGAAGCTCATAATGTGTACAAATGTTGATTTCCTCGAAAATATTTAGCACATCCGCTTTCATCATAAAAAGCTCCGTGACTCCATTGATCATGATAGAATATTTCAATGCCGGAAGATCCAACCAACCACATCTTCGAGGTCTGCCTGTCGTACTTCCAAATTCATTTCCTTCCTTTCTCATGGCTTCACCTGTAGCATCAAACAATTCTGTTGGAAATGGACCACTCCCTACTCTGGTACAATAAGCCTTGAATATCCCAAAGACCTGACCGATACGGGAAGGCGCCACTCCCAATCCTGTGCAGGCACCCGCGGTCATGGTATTGGAACTGGTAACAAATGGATAGCTACCAAAGTCAACATCCAAAAGAGACCCTTGAGCTCCTTCAGCCAAAATTCTTTTGTTGGAAGCTAAAGCCTCATTCACCACATATTCACTGTCAATGAGATTCAGTGTCTTCACAAATTCAATTGCCTCAAAGAAGCTTGCCTCCATCTCGGCCAATTGGTCCAATGGAAAATTGTAGAATGAAAGCGTAGTTTTATGCTTATCAAGAAGCAATTCATATTTTTCTCTAAAATCGGGACTGAGTATGTCTCCGATTCTTAGCGCAGACCGTCCAATTTTATCTTGGTAGGTAGGGCCAATTCCCTTCAACGTAGAGCCGATCTTTTTATCTCCTTTGGACTGTTCGTAGGCTGCATCCAGCAACTTATGAGTAGGAATGATAATAGTGGCTTTCTTGGATACCACCAGATTTTTTTGGTAGTCGATAGAAAACTTCCCTAGACCATCAATTTCCCTTTTGAGGATAATTGGATCCAGCACCACGCCATTACCGATTATATTCAGGATTTGGGAGCGGAAAATTCCAGAGGGAATCTGATGAAGCACATGCTTAATCCCATCAAATTCAAGCGTATGCCCTGCATTTGGGCCTCCTTGAAATCGGGCTACTACCTCATATTGAGGAGCAAGCACGTCTACAATTTTTCCTTTTCCTTCATCTCCCCACTGGAGACCCAGCAATACATCCATCTTCATTTGATGCGAATTCTAAGCTTATAAGAGTTTTTAAAGGCCGAAATTTGCGATAAGGGCATAGAAAACCAAGGGAAAAAACCTATTTATTATCAGTGGTCATTATAAAAGTAAAAAAGGCCCCCTTAGGAGCCTTAAATCAATTTTTGGACTTGAAATCCTCAACCGAGTCAAATACAGTGAAGATATTATTCAACTTCGTGATAATGAGTAGTTTTTTCACATGCTCTGAGGGAGAAGTCAAATAAACTTCGCCACCTACATTCCTCATTTTGGTAAGCATCGTAATCAAAAGACCAATGCCACTAGAACTGATGTAGCGTACCCCGCTCAGGTCAATGACAAAAGTTTTAGCCCCATCTTCTACCGCATCTGAGACTACCTCTACCAACTTTGGCCCTACCTCATCACCAATCAAATCCCCATGAATATGCAAATAGCTGGCTTTTTCATCTTTACTGAGTTCGTAGGTTAGTTTCATCTGTATATAATTTAATTTTTAACGGTCAGATAGCCTGTCCCGATCTTTTATCGGGAGAATGCCCTGAATAACCATTCCCCTGTGTGAGACATTTTCTCATGGGCATTTCATGCGAGTTCTTTTTTGTTTTGGCAATTTTCATTGTTGCAATGCCCATATAGGATCAAGGAATGGTGCAACACTTTGAAGTTTAAGATTTCTCCAACGGTATTTTGAATGTTTTGGATTCGTGGATCACAAAATTCCAATACTTTATTGCAATCCACACAGATCAAATGGTCGTGCTGTTTGTATCCATAAGATTTCTCAAACTGGGCCAGATTTTTACCAAACTGGTGTTTGGTAACCAAATCGCACTCTACTAAAAGGTCCAAAGTATTGTATACCGTAGCTCTGCTCACTCGGTAGTTTTTATTCTTCATACTGATGTAGAGTCCCTCCACATCAAAATGACCCGTTCTGCTGTAGATCTCCTCCAAAATTGCATATCGTTCCGGGGTTTTGCGGAGCTTTTGCGTTTCGAGGTACGCGGTGAATATTTTTTTTACTTCTTCGAAATGAGAGGTATTCAAAGACATGATTCCGGTTTTTTTCAAATATAACTTTTACAGCTTAGAAAAGATTCAAGCTCAATCAAAGCGAGAGACCTTTATGACACCTTCTACAAGTTGAAGGTTTTTTATCAAGTGATCTAAGTGCTCAGTACTATGTACGTAAAGCTTGATCGTGCCTTCGAAAACACCCGCATCAGAATCCACAGTAATCGAACGCATATTGACTTTAAGTTCATTGGAAATCACTTTGGTCACATCATTGATCAATCCAACCCGATCAGTACCTACTATTCTCAAGCCCGCCAGAAATGCGATTTCCTTTTGGCTGGTCCATCTTGCCTTGATCACTCTGTTGCCGTGATTGGAAAGTAGCTCCAAGGCGTTGGGACAGGAAGTTCGGTGGATTTTGATTCCTTCATTGATTGTTACAAATCCAAAGACATCATCGCCGGGAATTGGATTGCAGCATTTTGCCAAAATGTAATCCACCACATCCATATCCTCTCCAATCAATAGCTGATCGTGGTCAGATCCCTTGATACTTTTGATTTCTTTTGTAAAAGTGGATTCATCTTTGACCTTCCCGGTGGCTTTTGCCTTCAGTTTTTGATTTTCTTTGAAATCCTTAAAGGATTTAATTGAAGTAGGATCAATGATTCCCTTCCCGATTCTGTAATAAAACTCGTTGGCTGTCTTTAATTCAAAAAATGCTCGAAGCTGCTCCACTACTTCTGAGGTAAAATCCATCTTCATGGACTTTAGTTTTCGCTGAACAATCTCTTTCCCATCTATGATGGCAGATTTTTTCTCCTCACGAAGGGCATCTTTGATTTTTGCTTTGGCCCGTGAAGTAACCACATTGCTGAGCCAATCCTCAGTGGGTTTCTGTTTACTTGAAGTCAGAATCTCGACCTGATCCCCGTTTTTGAGTTTATGAGTGATAGGTACCAGGCGCTGATTTACTTTTGCCCCGATGCATTTGGCACCTATTTCAGTATGAATTTCAAAAGCAAAGTCCAGAGCAGAAGCTCCGTGAGGCAATACTTTTAGTTCACCTTTAGGGGTAAAGACAAATACTTCGTCGTGGAAAAAATTACCCCTGAAATCATCCATAAACTCAATAGCACTGCCATCGTTGGACTCAAGCATACTTCTAACCTGATTGATCCACTCATCTAAACCAGGACCTGATTTACCGGAGGAATCTTTGTATTTCCAATGAGCAGCATATCCTCTTTCAGCTATTTCATCCATCCTATTCGTTCGTATTTGCACCTCTACCCACTGACCGGTGTTACTCATAACCGTAGTGTGAAGTGATTCATAACCATTGGAACGAGGAGTACTTATCCAATCCCGCAATCGATCCGGATTAGGTCTGTAAAAATCCGTGACTATAGAATATACCTGCCAACAATCGGCTTTCTCTTCTTCCAACTCGGTATCCAAAATGATCCGTATTGCAAACAAGTCATAAACCTCTTCAAAAGGTATTCCCTGCTTTTTCATCTTATTATAGATCGAATAGACAGATTTAGGTCGACCCTTGATGGTAAAATGAAATTTTTGACGGATCAATTCATCCTCGATAGGTTGGATGAAGGTTTTAATGAACTTGTTACGATAGCTTTTGGACTCATTTATTTTTTTAACAATGTCTGTGTAGGTTTCTGAGTCAGTATACTTTAGGTACAAATCCTCCAATTCTGATTTAATCGCATAAAGACCTAGGCGATGCGCCAACGGCGCATACAAATACATAGTCTCTGAAGCTATTTTCAGCTGTTTATGGCGAGGCATACTACCTAGCGTCCTCATGTTGTTGAGTCGATCTGCCAGCTTGATCAGAATCACGCGGACATCATCTGACAAGGTCAGCAACATTTTACGGAAATTTTCCGCTTGCTGTGAACTGCCATATTCAAAGACACCTGAAATCTTGGTGAGCCCATCGATGATCGTCATTACCTTATGACCAAACTCACGTTCGATATCCTCCAGCTCCATATCGGTATCTTCGACCACATCATGAAGCAGAGCAGAGATGATCGAGGTTGTACCGAGACCAATTTCCTCCACACAAACCAAGGCAACCTCAAGCGGGTGATAGATGTAAGGCTCACCGGATTTTCGTCTCATGTCTTTATGAGCATCCAATGAAATATTAAAGGCCTTCTTAATCAACTTAGTATCTCCAGGCTTGAGCACAGGCTTTGCCTGCTTCAATAATTTCCGGTACCGCTTAAGAATTTCTTTTCGTTCTTCTTCTACATCCACATGGACCATGTCAGGGCAATTTTGATTCAAATTTGGGAGTGGTTTGGACTTATCACCACTTTTTTCGGAAATATTTTTTCAATGACTTGTGGAAATTTAGAATATGTCTTTACCTTTGCATCCACAATTAGAAACCGACATACTTTAAAAGTAAAGAAGTCAAATCTGGTTGGATCCATTGCGGATGTGGCGAAATTGGTAGACGCACTAGACTTAGGATCTAGCGCCGCGAGGCATGGGGGTTCGAGTCCCTCTATCCGCACAGCACAAGCCCTCAATCTCTCAACTGTTATCAAACAGGAAAGTGGTTGGGGGTTTTTAATTCAACATCTGTTTAATTCGATACACAGTGGAAATTTCATTAGACAAGCATTCAGCAAATCAGGCTTCAATTAAAATTAAACTAAATGAAGCAGATTATCAACCAAAGGTAGATGCCAAACTCAAGGATTACGCAAAGAAGGCTGTAATCAGAGGATTCCGCCCGGGTAAAGCTCCTATCTCGATGGTTAAAAACATGTATGGTTTATCCCTTTTGGTAGACGAAATCAACAGCATCCTTGGAGAATCACTGAATACTTACTTAAAGGAACAAACTTTCAAAATCTTAGGAGAACCACTTCCTGTAGAAAAAGCAGATAATTCTATTGATTGGAAAGCAGATAAGGAGTTTGAATTCGAATACAAAATAGGTTTTGTAGAAAACATTCAAATCGCTTTAGATAACACGACTGCCGCTACCAAATATAGCATCTTGGTAGATGACAAATTAGTTGACGAAACTATCGAGAACCTAAAATCACAGTATGGAGAAAACTCTAATCCAGAGACTTCAGAAACTGGAGATTTTATCTACGGCGATCTAAAAGCCACTGAGGGAGATTTTTCAAAAACAATTTCCTTGGATAGCGCTAAAATTTCTAAAAAACTTACCGGTAAATTCATCGGAATAGGTGTAGAAGCTGTAGTGGAATTTGAATCCAAAGAGGTGAAAAAAGAGGAATGGTCAGAAGCATTTGGTCTTACCACTGATGAGCAAGAAGCAGCCAAAGGCCCACTTACTTTCACCGTGAAAAATATCAACCGAACAGCAGCCGCTTCTCTTGATCAAGATTTCTTTGATAAGATATTTGGACCAGACCAAGTGAAGTCTGAAGAGGAATTTAGAGCCAAAGTAAAAGAAACTCTTCAGGGTTCTTATGTGAGAGAATCGAAAGTGTTCACAGAAGAAGAGCTAAAGAAGGTTTTGGTCGAAAAAGCCAACTTATCCCTTCCTGATGATTTCCTTAAAGAGTGGCTTTTAAAAGCAAATGATGGAAAAGTAACTGTAGCTGACGTTGAAAACGAATATCCGATCTACGCCAAACAATTGACTTGGTCATTGATTTCGAATCAGATTGCAAAAGATAACGGGGTGCAGGCCGAGCATGCCGATGTGGTCGAAAAAACCAAGGAAATGATCCGAGAGCAGTTTGCCTCTTCAGGTTTGGGATCTCAATTGGAAGCCAGCATGGACCTATTTGTAGACAACTACCTGAAAGGTAATGACGGTCAGAACTATATGAATATGCTGACCTCTGTCCAAAATGACAAAGTACTTGCTTTGGTCATGGAGAAAATAAATCTTACTGAAAAGAGTATCTCCATCGACGAATTCAAGGAACTTTTGGAGAAGTAAATCGATTTTACAGCTTATATTGAAAAGTCCTTTTTTAAAGGACTTTTTTATTTTTGCACACCACAACAAACTCAACAATGATCAACAAAGAAGAATTTAGAAAATATGCCATTCACAACCAAGGCGTAAGCGGAACGGCATTTGACCAATACACCACCCATATAGAGAATATGACCAGAGCGGTCATCGAAGAGCGTCCATCTAACTTCAGAGAAATCGACGTTTTTTCTAGATTGATCATGGATCGAATTATCTTTTTGGGAACACCTGTAGATGATCATATTGCCAACATTATCATCGCTCAGCTGCTCTTTTTAGAATCAGTTGATGCTAAAAAGGACGTTCTTCTCTACATCAACAGCCCAGGAGGCTCAGTTACTGCCGGTCTTGGTATTTATGATACCATGCAGTATATAGGTCCAGATGTAGCTACCATTTGTACCGGCATCGCAGCATCGATGGGCGCGGTACTACTTGCAGGAGGAGCTAAGGATAAACGTTCTGCACTTCAGCACTCCAGAGTCATGATTCACCAACCATCCGGAGGGATGCAAGGTCAGTCCAAGGACATGGAAATCTCCCTAAAGCTGATTCTTGCCATGAGGCAGGAACTTTATCAAATCCTAGCTAACCACACCGGTAAAACTTTCGAAGAAATAGAGCGTGACTCTGATCGAGACTATTGGTTGAGAGCTCCGGAAGCCAAAGAGTACGGTCTGATTGATGAAGTTTTAGTAAAAAAACCAAGGTAATGGCTCAAGTTACTTGCTCCTTTTGTGGCAGAAATAAAAAAGATGTAGATCTGATGGTATCGGGCATTTCTGCCCATATCTGTAACTTTTGCATTGATCAGGCTCATCTTATCCTTGGGGAAGAGGAAAAAACCAAAAAATCTTCCTCTAAGCCAAAATTTAAACTTAAGAAGCCCAAGGAGCTGACTTCCTATCTTGATCAATATGTGATTGGGCAAGAGGATGCCAAAAAAGTCTTGACTGTAGCTGTTTACAACCACTATAAGCGTCTTCAGCAGAAGGAAGAACATGATGAGATTAAGATTGAAAAATCAAACATCATCATGGTGGGAGATACCGGTACAGGAAAGACCTACTTGGCAAAAACGCTGGCAAAAACGCTTGAGGTACCATTTTGCATTGCCGATGCTACAGTCCTCACGGAAGCCGGCTATGTGGGAGAAGATGTGGAAAGCATCTTGACACGCTTACTTCAAGCTGCGGACTATAATGTAGAAGCTGCGGAAAGAGGTATTGTTTACATCGACGAAATCGATAAGATCGCACGCAAATCTGACAATCCATCAATCACCAGGGATGTAAGCGGTGAAGGTGTACAGCAGGCTATGCTAAAACTTCTTGAAGGCACAGTAGTCAATGTTCCACCGCAAGGAGGAAGAAAGCACCCTGATCAAAAAATGATTGCTGTCAATACCGAAAACATCCTTTTTATCTGTGGTGGAGCGTTTGATGGGATAGCAAGGCATATCGGGAAAAGGCTGAATACACAACCTATGGGCTTTAGCAAAACCACAGGCGCAATAGCTGCAGATCGTGAAAACCTACTTCAATACGTGACTGCCCAAGATTTAAAAGCTTTTGGGCTGATTCCTGAATTGATTGGACGTCTTCCAGTATTGACTCACTTGGATCCTTTACACAAAGATGCTTTAAAGAGAATCTTAACTGAGCCAAAAAATGCTTTGGTTAAACAATACACCAAGCTTCTAGCAATGGAAGGTGTGGAATTGAAATTTGAAGAGAGCGCGCTAGACTTTATTGTGGACAAAGCCGTTGAATACAATCTCGGTGCCCGTGGCCTTCGTTCTATCTGTGAGGCGATCATCACCGATGCCATGTATGAGCTTCCTTCAGATGACAGCATTAAAGAGCTTACCATCGATGAAGACTACGCAAAATCACAATTTGATAAATCAAAATTTAAGCGACTTCAAGTGGCATAAATCAAAAACCCCGGCAGTAGTCGGGGTTTTTGATTTAAATTACTTCCAGAAAATCTTCATTTATTGTTTAATTCTAGAACCAATTTGGCAACTTTTTCGGATGCAGCATCCTCTCCTATCTTTTCACGGATCAAATCGTACCCCTGCAGCATTTCTCCTTTATATACCACATTGGTGAAAATACACTGAAGTTCCTCACGGAGATTTTCAATCGTAAAGTCATTTTGAATCAGTTCTTTTACCACTTCTTTGCCTGCGATGAGGTTGGGCAATGAAATGAAAGGAACACGAATCAGTCTTTTGGCAATATGATAGGAAATAGAAGAAGTGCGATACACAACTATCTGCGGTACCCGAAAAAGAGCAGTTTCTAATGTGGCCGTTCCAGAAGTTACCACAGCGGCGGTTGCATGTGAAAGCAGGTCATAAGTTTGATTAAACACTACTTTTATTCCGGCTTTTCTGGCTAAATCATAGACAAAACCTGGTAAACTATCCACACCTGCAACTACAAATTGCGCATTAGGAAACTCCTTAACCAAATCAATCATCCGGTCCAGCATAGCATCCAATTCCTGCTTTCTACTGCCGGGAAGCAAAGCAATGATGGGCTGATAGCTCAATTCATTCTTTTGAAAGAAAAAGTCATGAGGCTTAAACTTCTTGATTTCATCCAAAAGCGGATTACCAACATAGTGAACTTTCATTCCAAACTTGGCAAAAAACTCCTGTTCGAAGGGAAGAATGGAATAAATCTGATTGGTGATCTCTTTGATTTTGAGCGCTCTCTTTTGGTTCCAAGCCCAGACTTTTGGAGGAATGTAGTAGTGAACAGGAATACCATTTTCCTTTGCAAAAGCTGCAATTTTCATATTGAACCCTCCATAATCCACCAAAATCAAAGCATCCGGACGATAAGCCAACAGATCACTTTTAATTAATTTCAAGTATTTCAAAACTTTTCGAAAGCCCAACACCACTTCCAAAAAGCCCATCAAAGCGACATCTGAATAATCAACCGCCAAGTCAACACCTGCTTTTTTGGAATAGTCCCCTCCCATCCCACGAAACTTAATCGATGAATCTTGAACCCTTATGGCATGAACAAGGTTGGAAGCGTGTAAATCTCCCGATCGCTCGCCTGATATGATGTAGATTTTTTTCAATTAATTCTTCATTCAACCTTTTTCAAAAAATAAAAGTAGGTTAGCCAACCTACTTTTCAATATTTGATCCAAACTCTTTATGTATAACTATTCCCCAAAGTATTCCACAAAATTCCTTGGAGTCTCATAGAGTTTAAGCTTGTAAAGGCCTCCGTTTGGAGTAATATCTTTTATTGCAGGCTCTAAAATCTTCCAAAACTCCATGACTAAGGTCTCACAGCTGGCTAATTTCCCTTGCATAAAATCCACATCGACATTCAGGTTTTTGTGATCTACCTTATCGATAACCAATCGCCTGATCAATGTGCTTAATTTTTTCAAATCCACCACAAACCCTGTCTCAGGGTCAGGCATTCCTTTTACAGTCACGATTAATTCAAAGTTATGTCCATGCCAGTTGACATTGGCACAGGGGCCAAAAACCTCGAAATTCTTTTCATCTGACCAGTTGGGATTCCAAAGCTTATGAGCAGCGTTGAAATGTTCCTTTCGGGAAACGTGAATCATAGTATCAATAAAGAATGGCAAAAATAGCCAAAATACTATGGGTAGAAAAACGGAGAATTAATCCCAATTAATAATTGTCCAAATAATCCAAAATTTCAATTAAGTTTTCATCCGTCTTCCAAGTCAACTTCTTGGACTTAGAAAGTTGCTCCAATTTCTGCTGCAAGTTTGAAGGCAAAACAGAAGAGAATGACTTCTGATTTCGTTTAAAACTTTGCCCTTTACCAGATACAATTAAAAATAACTCTTCCGATTCCATCACTTTTCTTTTGGCTTCGGACTGAGAGTAACTGTCTACTTGAACATCAGAAAGTTTATAGCTTAACTCTTTGACTACATTTAGAGAGGCTCCCTCAAATATTTCTTGGTAGAGCATATTTTTAGACATTCCTATTTCAGAACCATTGACAAATCTTACAGAAAATCCCTGAGATGGATTCGCTAATTCAAGACTCTTTATTTCTGCAAATGTGATTTCTAAAAGTTTGCCTTCATTCAAAAACTCAAAAGTCTTATTTAGCAAATTAACTCTTCCCGATGCTTCTCTAACATGAGATTCATTTTGAAGGATTATTTTAGAATTTTGATAAGCCTCATCAAAATAAGGACTCCCATCAATTCCATTATTTTTTTCCTGAAGGATTGGACGTCCATCAGCAGTAGTAAGATTTACAATCTGACTATACCCTGACGATATAAATCCAATAAAAAAGGCGAAGAGAAAGATTGAATTTTTCATAAACGAATATAAAAAAAGCTGGCAGTGAATAACTGCCAGCTTTAATAGAATTAATACTAATTAACGAGTGATTGTCACGGTGAATCTTTTATGGTTTTCACCAGCAGGAATGCCTGGAGCACCTTCAAGATTTAATATAAATCTCACCGGTGAACCACCCGCAGGGATGCCACCAGCAATGACATTATATTTGACATAGGTACTAGAAGTATTGGGGGCTAGGGTAACCTTACCTGGAGAAACCAGGGTGTAGTGTGTACCAGCTACCGCTGTAGAAGTTGGATCTACATTGTAAGATACCTCAAGCGCAGTATTCTTTTGAACACCAATAAGCTGCACCTCCACGCTATCCACTCTGACAGTGGCTTGATTGACAGTTTTCGCAATTAGAGACTGAGCAGTTATACCAGGAATCGTGGCTGCTATTCTACCCAATGACTGATTGTTGAATTGAAACTCCTCAGGACCTTTGAAGGATTTATCTTCTGCTTCAAAGCAAGAAACCAACATCAATGAAGATACGAGGATTGCTAATGAATTAATGAAATACTTTTTCATATCGTTATTGATTAATAGCCAGGATTTTGAACAAGGAGTTTATTTAGTTCCACCTGAGCCTGTGGAATCGGTGCCAACACTCTTACATCAGTATACTGGATAGGACCTGTAGCACCTTTTCTGATGTCTTGACCAGTTCTCTTAAGGTCAAAGAATCTGTGACCTTCAAAGAACAATTCAAGTCTTCTTTCTGCAAAAACTGCAGCAATAGCCTCGGCAGGATCAGTAGTAGATACGGCAGAGTTAAATGCAGCTGGGAATCTTCTTGCTCTGATGGTATTAAGGTCACTCAAGCCTTCTGTCAATTTCCCTTGTCTGATACGTGCTTCAGCACGGATCAAATACAGTTCTGATAATCTGATCAAAGGAACATTGTCAGTAAATGGACCTATAGCACCCACATATTTTCTAGAAAACAAAGCAGTTTGTCCTTGCTTCGTATCAGAAATAAAGTTCTCAAATCTGGAATCTTGAGGAAGGTACTGAGACAGCAAATCAGGAGTAGGAATTACGTCACCCCAACCACCAGAACCTGCAACTGGACCGCCTTGTCTGAGTGTCAATGAATTTAGAGACTCATTAAAGCCGAGAGTTTCAGTTTGAGCATTATAAGCTAGCTCAAATACAGATTCCGGGTTAGGAGCTGAGGTAAATGCCGCTCTATAGTTGGAAGCCACAGCTGAAGAATTGATCAAAGTAGCTGGGGTAGCACCTATAGCAGAGGTAGCGCTTGCTTCAGCATCCGCCCACTTTGACTGATACAGATACACTCTGGAAAGTAGCGCATGAGCAGCAGCTTGGGTAGCTCTAAATCTGTTAGTGCCGGTTAATAACCCAATTGCTTCTTTCAAATCTTTCTCAATCAAATCATAAACTTCTCTATTTGTAGATCGTGGTCTAAAATCCGCCTGAGATGCTGTAGAAACAGGTTCTGTTCTAATAATAACAGAAAGATTGAATCCGTTAACCTCACGACCTGGCTCATAACCATAAACTCTAGCCAAATCAAAATAGAGAAGTGCTCTAAGAAATAGGGATTCTCCTCTTAACTGATTTGCTTCTGTAGTTGTAGTGATCTTAGTAAGATCGGTGGCCAAAATGTAGTTAACCTCATTTATAGCACCGTAGTTATTACCCCAGATATTGAAATGAACACCAAAGTTGTTGATAGTCCAAGTTAAATATCTGTTTGACTGAGCATTGGTAACTGTTGCATTGTCTGCCAAAGCATCAGGTCCCAACATGAATCTCGCACCATAATAATCAGATCCCTGAAGCCTATCATAAACTGAAATCAACAAAGATCTTACACCAGTGATATCCTGAAGTGCGACATTAGCACTCACGCTTTGTCTAGGTTCAGTATTCAAAGCTTCTTCACAGCTAGTAACTCCTAGCAGTATTGTGCTTAATGAAAGTGTATATAGTAATTTTTTCATGACTTTTTAATTAAAATGCTACAGTTACACCACCAGTAATTTGTTTAGCCTGTGGATATCTACCGATATCAGTAGCAAGCAATTCAGGATCAAATCCAGTATAGGAAGTGAAAGTAGCTAGGTTGATACCCTGCAAGAAGAATCTAACTTGTCTTAAATTCATTCTCTCTACAAGAGTCGAAGGCAGATTATAACCCAATGTTACTTGCTTCAGACGAATGTAAGATGCATCCTCCATTTGTTTGGTAGAGAATATATTAGCTCTAGAACCTGTTACTCCTGGCTCTACCCCTTCATAAGCCTTAGGAACATCTGTGATGTCGCCAGGCTGTTGCCATCTTCTCAACTGAGATTTAGCTTGGTTCCAACCTGCACCACCAGCAGCTTCGTGGAAGAATGCCGTGTTGTTTAGGTTCATGTTACCCCACTGTCCTTGGAAGAACACTTCAAGAGTCAAGCCTTTGTAAGAGAAGGTATTGGTCAAACCACCAAATCCTTTAGGAAGAGGAGTTCCAGCATATCTTGCATCTCTACCCTGAGGGTTGTAAGTAATGTTATTCAAGGTATCCAAATACATAGCACGTCCGTCTGCAGGGTTTACACCAGCAAATTGAGGGTACCAGTAGATAGATACAGGATAACCTACACGCAAGGTGGTACCGATGGTTTCTCTTCCATCCAGCGCCAAGATTTCATTTCTTTGGAATGACACGTTGAATGATGTAGACCACTTGAAGTCACCTTTGTCAATATTTACGGTGTTCAATTCGATCTCCAATCCTTGATTTTGAACTTTACCAATATTTTTGGTGATAGATCCAAAGCCTGAATCTACTGGCAATGCAGCGTTGAGGAGTAGGTCTTTGTTTACACGATCATAAACTTCAACAGCACCAAAAACTCTACTTCCAAAAATTGCAAAGTCAAGTCCTAGGTTGATGGTTTCAGCTTTTTCCCAAGAAAGATCATCGTTACCCAATTGAGAAGGACGAATACCTGGCAAACCTACGTAGTTACCTCCACCACCAAATAGTGCTCTCGACGCAAAATTGCCAATGCTGGAGTTACCTGTGATACCGTAGCTAGCTCTGATTTTCAAATCATCAACCCAAGTCACGTTCTTCATGAAATCTTCGGAAGAAATTCTGTAAGCCAACGCTCCTGAATAGAAAAGACCCCATCTGTTGTTAATTCCAAATCTAGAGGAACCGTCGTATCGAGCTGTAGCAGTAGCCAAATACTTGTCTTTGTAATCATACTTTGCGTTGGCAAAGAATGAACCTACTTTCCAGGTAGTATAGAATCCACCCACTGCGAATGGAGTTGCAGCATTTTGCAAGGATCTGAACAAACCATTAGGGAAACCTTGACCAGTTGCGTTAAATTCTTCGTTTTCTTCAACTCTGAATTCTGTACCTGCCAATATGTTTACGCTGTGTATCTTATTGAAAGTGTTGGTATAGGTGATGGTGTGGTTCGTGTTCCAGTTAAGCAAAGTACGGCTTGCAACCGCTGCAGAACCACCGGTAGGTGCAAATTGAGGCACACGAGCATCTCTGTAGTTATCATCTCTAGCAACCGCATAGTCAACACCTACAAATGATCTCCATCTTAACTTGTTGCTAATTTTGTAATTAGCAGCAAGGCTTGATACAGTTTGATTTCTTACAAGCTTTCTAGTCTCAAATTCAACAGACTGCACCAAGTTATATCCGAAGGTACCTGGTAGTGGAGCATTGTAAGTTCCGTCTTCCTTGAAAATTGGTTGATTTGGCAAAGTAAATAATGCTGCAAAGAACGGAGAGTTAATGAATGCACCGTCTGCGATAGCACCGTTTTGGGTAGTTGTAGCCAAGCTCATGTTCACATCAAAGGACAATCTGTCATTTGCTTTATGATCTAGGTTCAAACGAACGGTACCTCTTTCAAAATCAGATTTAATTACTTGACCTTCATTTAGGTTGTAAGAAGCACTTAGGAAGAACTTTGTTCTTTCATCCCCGCCATTTGCACTGAAGTCAACAATTCGGCTCTTTCCGGTTCTATAAACTGCTTCTTGCCAATCGGTATTTTGAACAGTTGCTGGATCACCATAAATATTCACTGCCAATTGTCTAGCATTGTCCAAGGAAGTACCGTTGGTCGCACTTGGACCAAGTCTTCTGAATCTGTTTTGGAATGCCTCAATCTTCATGGTAGCCAGTTCAGGAGCGGTCAAGGTTGGAATTACTTTGATTGCTTCTACTGTACCTTCCTGTAGGGAGAGGTTGAATTGAGTTTTACCAGCTTTACCCTTTTTGGTAGTGATGATTACTACACCGTTTGCAGCTTGAGCACCGTAGATTGCGGCTGTAGCAGCGTCTTTCAATACCTCGATCGACTGAATGTCGTTAGGGTTAATAGAGTTAAGAAGGTTGTTGGAAGCTTGTCCTCCCAATGCACCAGAAGCGACTTGAACTCCATCAACAATGTAGAGAGGGTCACTACCTGCATTGATTGAACCCACACCTCTAACTCTTACGTTGATTCCCCCACCTGGAGCACCTGATGTTGCAGTAACCTGAACACCTGCAGCACGTCCTTGTAAGGCTCTGTCAAAAGATTGAACTGGCATGTTTTCAATTGCTTCGCCTTTTACAGAGGCAATTGAACCAGTTACTTCTCTTTTCGGTGTAGCACCATAACCCACGATCACTACCTCACTCAAGGCAGTCACGTCTGGATCAAGTGATACGTCGATTCGGGTTCTAGTTCCGATTGACTGTTCTTGGGTAAGAAGTCCAACGAAACTAAAAACTAGAATCCTACTTCCCTCTGGAACCTCCAAAGAGTACATACCGTCAATATCGGTGGCAACTCCTATCGAAGTGCCTTTGACAGTTACTGATGCGCCTGGAATCGGCAATCCATCTTCATTGGATTTTACCGTACCAGTGATCACACGACTCTGTGCAAATGCTACTGCACTCGCAAAAAGAAGCATGAGTCCTAGAAGTAAAACTTTCCTCATATTGGTTAGATTTTGGTTTAATAAACTCAATGATATTTCGAAAAACCGAATATCTCAAATGGGATACAAAAAATAAGAGGGAAAAGTTTAATCTAGAATCCGCATAGAATTGAAGGAAATTCAGCCAAAATCAGAACATAATTCCGTTTTAGAAAAAACTTTAAACCGATCCGTTTATTTATTCTGTTAATTCAATGTTAACAAAAGTTAATTTTTTGATTTTTTTTTAAGCCACTCATAAAAAAATCAGAATAAGATCGATTAAAATTTAAAATTCTAGAGGGTTGAGCCTCAAAATTTGGTCATTGATCCAATTAGATGATGCCTAGATTCAAATAAAAATCAATTTTATTTGAGAAATAAAACAATATTTTGAGAGTTTGAAATATATGATAACTAGTATACTGATATCCTTATATATAAAATATAATAGTCAAGATAAAGTCAATATATCAAAATTATATTTTGATTATAATACTTTAATTGTAATTCTTCGATTGAGTGCTTGGTTTTCAGCAGTGGTATTGGGCACCATTGGTTCTTTGTCTCCTTTTCCTTCGACTAGGACTCGACCTGGGTGCAAACCCGCATTAACCAAAAATTGTTGGACACTTTTGGCTCGTTGCAAACTTAAGGTTTGGTTATAACTCGCACTTCCCACATTATCGGTATGCCCTGAAATCAGGATATTCACGTTTGGATTTTCCAAGAGAAACTTTTGCAACCTTTTCAGTGAAGAAAGAGATTCTGGCTTGAGATCAAACTTGTCAAAATCAAAAAATACATTTTCAAACACAAACTCCTCTCCCGGTGATACAGGTACCAGCTCGACTTTAAGATCTTTTACATTTTTGATTTTATCCCGTTCAACATTGTAAATTTTGGGTAAATACCCTTTTTTTTCCACGTATAGGCCCGATATCGCCTTGTCGGGATACAGCATCATGAAATCCCCAGTCTTTCCATCTGACTGAAACTCGTAAAGGGTGCTATCATTGGTTAGAGAGACAAGGGAAAGTGTCGCACTGATTGGTTGTCCCGTTTTTGCATTAAAGACCTTGCCTTCAGTGACTGTAAGATTTTCACCAATGTAAATCTCTTCTGGAAACTTAAATCGATAAAGTAGTGACCTATCTTTTGTACCATCAGAAGTATTCAACTCAGTATAGTAAGCGTAATCTTTCTTTGCTGTGATGAATAAAGCTACTTGATCCAAATGGTCATTGATGGGTAGGCCAAGGTTTTCGGGAGAATTAAAAACTCCATTTTTAACCCTAGAAAGAAAAATATCCATGCCCCCAAATCCCTGGTGTCCGTCGGATGCGAAAAACAGGATCTCATTGTTGAAGAACATGAAGGGGGAAATCTCATCTTTTTGCGTATTGACTATAGCTCCCAGATTTTTTGCCTCCGACCAACCGCCATCTGTTTGTCTCACCGTATACCAAATGTCGTTTCCACCATAACCGCCTTTACGATTGGAAGAGAAAAAAAGAATTCTGCCATCTGCTGAAAGAGAGGGTTGAGATTCCCAAGATCTGGAATTTACCTTAGGCCCCATATTGGTTGGCCTTTGCCAGGCTCCATTAATTCGATAAGCGACATACAAGTCGCAGCTTCCCTGAGAGTCTGGTGCGTCACAGGAAGTATATATTAAGATATTCCCATCTGCAGTAATCGAACAGGTCCCTTCATTATAGGGTGAATTGATCGTTTGGGCAATACTTTGTGGATTGGTCCAACCACCGGTGTTGGTTAAAAAAGCAGTATAAATATCCTCTTTGTCAAAATTTCCGGTACCATCTCTTTTCGTGAACAAAATTTGCTCACCATCCGCAGTCAATACTGGAAAATATTGAAGCTGAAACTCATTGAGAGGAGAATGAAGAACCTCTTTTTGGATAGTTTGCACTTTATCCAATTGATGACTTAGAAAATCAATTTTCTCCTTCATCTGGACATAGTAAAGGTTTTTCTTAAAACCCTCATCAAACAAGGGATCCACCTCCTGAAACTGCCGATAGGCTTCGGTAAATTTCCCTTGCTTCAAATAAAGATTGGTAAAAAGCCATCCAAAATCAGTCACATTCTTTGGCTTTGCATTTTTCCCTGTAAGCTTAGCTTTCCCCTGCAAACCTATTTTCTCTGCTTCCTCCAGCCTTCCTAAGGTCATCAACACCTGGGCTGCTTTGACATAGGCTTCCAAAAATGACGCTTCACGTGTAATCGCTGATTTATAACTCAGTAAGGCTTCCTCGTATTTCCGCAGCGCGGTCAATTCCTCACCCTCCTGAAAAAGTTTTATGGCTCTCCCATCTATTATCGAATAGGTTTGCGATTGGGCAGAAAATGCAAGGAGCAGTAGGAAAACTAAATAGAGAACAGGGCGCATGGACTCAGGGGATGTCCATAAATTTATGGGTTTGGAGGGATATTTTCCAAGTCGGGTGATTTTTCACGTACTCAATGATCTCAGGAGTGAGCTTGGAGGACTTGCTCCACTCGGGTTGAAGGCGAAGTTCGCAGCTTTCATTCACCAACTTGGCATGATCCTCCGCAAAATCAAAATCACTCTTATTATATATGACCACTTTCAGCTCGTCTGCTTCAGCATAAATGGAAGGATGTGGCTTTTTGAATTTCTTTGGAGAAAAGCACACCCAATCAAAGTCTCCCGAAAATGGATGCGCTCCGGAAGTTTCGATATTGGTAGTGAATCCCTTTTTCTTCAACAACTTAGTCAGCGGATCGAGGTTATACATCAAAGGTTCGCCTCCGGTGATGACAACCAATCTTCCCGGAAAAGCCAAAGCATCTTCAACGATTTTCTCAATGGATAGGAGAGGCCATTTAGCAGCTTCCCAGGATTCCTTAACATCGCACCAGACGCAGCCCACATCACAACCTCCCAGCCGGATAAAATAAGCGGGATGTCCGGTAAATCTGCCTTCTCCTTGGATGGTGTAAAAAGCTTCCATGATGGGAAGCTGAAGCCCTGAGGCTACTATTTGCGGGGTAGTCTGTGCTACCAAATCGAGTGTGTGCATGAATTTTTGGTAAAGCGGGTGATTCGACCGCTGAATGAAGCACAAAGGTAGGAGGAAATTACGACTTACGAATGACGATTTACGACATCACTGAGAACCTCAAACCTGATTCTTAGAAGTTACCCTTTTGAATTTAGGATTGATGTGCAAAAAAAGTCGTAAATCCGAAATCGTCAATCGTCAATAAAACCTCACAACTCCTTCCACATCAAAATCCTATAATTCTCAAACCAACATTAAAAAACCAGCAGACCTTGAGGCAAGAAAAAGCTGGAGAAAAATCCCCTGCCTTACGCTCTAACTTAGAAATTCAATGATCTTTTTTCTGTTGAAATAAATCAATCCGGCTATTCCGACAATCTTAAACAGAATCGCCATCATAAGTAGGTAATCCCCATTTGGGTTTCCATTGATTTTAAAATAGGCACCTAGAAAAGCTCCCCAATAACTAAATAAAATCAGTTTTAACATCTGTTTATTACTCTTTCTCATAGCCATTTAATTCATTTCCAATTTTACCGAGGATCGTAAAGTATTAAAATACCCTGAATAGGGTATTTTTCATAGTTTTCTTGGCAAGAAATCAGTGAATCAACTTTTTACGAAGTACACAAATCACAACTTCTTCCACATCACCACCCGATAATCCTCCACCCCACCCTTTGGGATAACCTCCATGATTTTAAAGCCTCGGCTCAATCCGAAGGTAATCATGGCTGGAAAGCGATTGCGAGTTTTGAAATAAATTGACTTGAAGCCTTTTTCCCTTGCCCAATTCTCCTGATACTCTGCCAATGTATCTGCAATTCCCAGTTTGCGAAACTCAGGCCTAACTCCTCCCATCCAAGAATAAAAGGTATCAGGCGTATCACTTTGATAGCCGACTTTGAAACCCAACAACTCTCCATCTTTTTCAGCTACCAAAGCCAAATGAAGTCGATGCTTCAAGCGTTCGGTATAAAAATCCAAAGACGCCTTCCCCGGAAACTCAGGAATCTGCTCGTGAACCCAAAGGAGCTCTGCGGGAGAAGCTTCTCTAATTTTAAATGTGAAATTTGAAGTTGTCATTTTTGATTTACGAGGTACGAATTACGATTTACGACCCTGTTTTGAACCTCAATCGTTGTAACCTGAAGGTAACCTTCTGGAAATTAGGACGGAAGTTCAGATTTAGGTCGTAAATCGTCATTCGTAAATCGTAATTAAGGATTAATTCTTTTTCACCGTCGGATACGTCACCCCGAGCTGCTGCAAATAGGTATCGTACTTCGTTTCATCGTAGTAGAATTTCTCCAACTGAGGACGGAACTGCTTCATGATGCCTTCATTCAGGTAGATTGGCGGTGCATCATCTTTGGTGATCATCGGCTTGTAGGTTTCTTCTTTGGTTTGCACATTTTTGAAATAATCCCAGGCCTGATCGACTAACTCAGGCTGAAGTAAAAAGTCCAAAATCGTCATGGCTTCAGCTTTTGCTCCAGCAGTCACGCCCTTATGAGCGATGGGTGTCGCCATCGCAATGGCATTGCTCCAGTGGTGACCCGGAAGTCCGGGGATATTGGAAGGAAATCTCAAAGTAACCGTCGGTACCACCCAAGACACATCTCCAATGTCATCCGAACCGCCTGAAATCGGCTCTACTACAGGAAGCCCCAACGTATCTAACTTGGTAGGCATTCCTTCCTCTTTGGAGCCCAATTCTTTTTGAATGGCTTTCGCCAGGGTTTGATCCTTTTCATCCCATTCCGGCAAACCTACTTTGAGGATGTTTTGATACATTTTTTCCGCAATCACCTTATTAAAGTGTCTTGGCCAAGCCGTTCCCAATACTTTCGAAGTCATGGTTGTACCCGTCATCAAGGCTGCACCTTTGGCAATATCATTGGCTTGGGCATACATTTCCATGATGCCGTCATACTTCACATCGCGGAAATAGTACCAAATCGAAGCTTTGGAAGGTACGACATTCGGCTGATCTCCCCCATCTGTAATGACCGAGTGCGACCGTTTCAAAGGATGCAAATGCTCCCGCTTGTAGTTCCAGCCGATATTCATCAGTTCCACGGCATCGGCAGCACTTTTCCCTCTCCAAGGCGCACCGGCTGAGTGAGCGGCGTCTCCCGAAAAGGTGTATTCCACAGAGATCAAGCCCGTACCGCTCGCCTGACCCCAGCTCACACCCAGGTTATTGGCCACATGGGTAAAAATGCAGAGATCCACTCCATCAAACTTCCCATCTCTTGCAAACCAAGCTTTCGCAGCCACCAATTCTTCTGCAATTCCAGGCCAAAGAACCAGTGTACCGCCAATTTTTTCACGCTCCATGATTTGCTTTACGGCCAAGGCAGCGGTGATATTCAGCGGAATCCCGGCATTGTGACCTTCACCATGTCCCGGCGCTCCTTCGACCATGGGTTTGTGGTAAGCTACTCCCGGAAACTGAGAGGCTTTAGGGATATTATCCACGTCCGAACCCAAAGCAATCACAGGTCCTTCACCATTTTTCCAAGTAGCAAACCATGCGGTCGGGATTCCTGAAACACCTCGTTCGATAGTAAACCCATTTTTCTCCAAAATCCCCGTCAGGTACTTCGATGACTCGACTTCCTGAAAGCCAAGCTCAGCGAAGGAGAAAATCTTGTCCACCATCACCTGGCTTTGCTTGTGATTGGCTTGGACGATTTGGGCAGCTTCGGCTTTGAGCGCCTCGATTTGCTTGGGGGTATATTTTTTCTGGGGAAAAGCCGCAAGGCAGATTCCTCCGGCCAAGGCAAGTGTAATCAGAATTCTTTTTCTCATAAGGTCGGTTGGTTAGGTTTCGGAAAGTACAAAAAAGCTCCAAGTGCCTCAAACAAAATTGATCAGTGGACAAAATCCCGATTTGGGAGGAATTGGAAATTTGACTACCAAAGCCGCCTGATTTTTCTATTTTTGCAGGCATTTAGTCAAAAAATCAAGAAAATTTCAATCATGGCGGAGTACAACTTCAGGGAAATCGAGCAAAAATGGCAAGGCTACTGGAAAGAAAAAGGCACCTTTAAAGCCGAAGTGGACACCCATCGTCCCAAGTTTTATTCCCTCGACATGTTTCCTTACCCATCCGGTGCCGGACTCCACGTCGGTCACCCCCTAGGCTATATTGCTTCTGATATTGTCTCAAGATTCAAGATGCTGAAGGGCTTCAATGTACTCCACCCGATGGGTTACGATTCCTTTGGTTTGCCTGCTGAGCAGTATGCCATCCAAACCGGGCAGCATCCCGCCATCACCACCGAGCAAAATATCACCCGCTATACCGAGCAGCTAAAGAATATTGGCTTTGCTTTCGATTGGGATCGGGAAGTCCGCACTTCTGATCCATCCTATTACAAGTGGACACAGTGGATTTTCATGCAGCTGTTCAACAGCTATTATGACCACGACGCGGACAAAGCGCTTTCAATCTCTTCGCTTATTTCCCGATTTGAAAAAGAAGGAAATGCCAATGTCAAAGCGGTGTGTGATGACGATACCCCAACTTTTAGCGCAGCGGAATGGAATGCCTTTTCTGAAAAAGAAAAGCAGGAAATGCTGCTCAAATACCGATTGACTTTCTTGGCTGAGACGACTGTAAACTGGTGTCCGGCACTGGGAACCGTACTTTCAAATGATGAAGTAAAAGACGGATTCTCCGAGCGAGGCGGCCATCCTGTGGAGCGCAAGAAAATGATGCAGTGGTCCATGCGGATCACGGCCTATGCCGATCGCTTGCTTCAGGGATTGGAAAAAGTGGACTGGTCCGAACCGATCAAGGAAATGCAACGCAACTGGATCGGAAAGTCGATCGGTGCGGAGGTACTTTTCGATGTGAAGGGGTCGGATAAAAAAATCAAGGTCTTTACCACCCGGGTGGATACCATTTTCGGAGTAACCTATTTGGCGTTGGCACCGGAATCTGACTTGGCGGCCGAACTCATCACCGACGATCAGCGGGAAACTGCCGAAGCCTATATCCAAGTAGCCAAAAACCGCTCCGAGCGCGAGCGAATGAGCGATGTAAAGACCATTTCCGGTGCTTTCACCGGATCCTTCGCGATCAATCCGTTTAATGGAGAGGAAATCCAAATCTGGGTGGCCGATTACGTTTTGGCTGGATACGGAACTGGTGCAGTGATGGCCGTTCCTGCACATGACGAGCGTGACTACAACTTTGCCAAGCACTTCGGCTTGGAAATTCGCCAAGTGATTGAAGGCTCGATGGAAAACGGATCTTTCCCGGGAAAAGGCGGTTTAATCATCAATTCGGGCTTTATTTCTGGGCTTTACATGAAGGAAGCGATGCAGAAATGCATTGAGTTTCTAGAAGAAAAAGGAATCGGAAAAGGTAAAATCCAGTTCAGAATGCGGGATGCGATCTTCACCCGTCAGCGTTATTGGGGCGAACCGCTACCTGTCTATTTCAAAGAGGGATTGCCTTATTTGATCGAAGAAAAAGATCTGCCTTTGGTTTTGCCTGAGGTAGATAAATACCTCCCAACAGAAGACGGCGAACCTCCACTCGGACGAGCCAAAGACTGGACTTACAAAACGGCAGACGGAGAATATCCTTTGGAACTCTCCACCATGCCGGGTTGGGCGGGATCGAGCTGGTACTTTTTCCGCTACATGGATCCGAAAAACGACACGTTCTTTGCTGATAAAGCCAAAACCGATTACTGGGGCGCTGTGGACTTGTACATCGGAGGTTCCGAGCATGCAACCGGCCACTTGCTATACTCCCGTTTCTGGACCAAGTTTTTGTACGACTTGGGTGTGGTGAGCATCGACGAACCTTTCCAAAAGATGATCAACCAAGGGATGATTCAGGGAAGGTCGAATTTTGTGTATCGATTGAAAGGCAGCAATACATTTGTTTCTTATGGTCTAAAAGACCAATACGACACCTCCGCCATGCACGTGGATGTAAATATCGTCCATAACGATCAGCTGAATCTGGAGAAGTTCAAAGCTTGGAGACCAGACTTAGCCGATGCGGAATTTATCTTGGAAGACGGTAAGTACCTCTGCGGATCGGAAGTAGAAAAAATGTCCAAATCCAAGTACAACGTGGTCAATCCCGATGACATCATCGAACGCTACGGAGCTGACACGCTGCGGTTGTACGAGATGTTCCTTGGTCCTTTGGAGCAATTCAAACCTTGGAATACCAATGGCATCGACGGGGTGTATAAATTCCTGAGAAAGGTTTGGAACCTTTATCACAATTCCGCTGGAGAATTCGCAGTTTCGGATGAAAAAGCCAGCAAAGAAGAGCTCAAAGCCCTTCACAAAGCCATCAAAAAGATGGAGGAAGACATGGCCAATTATTCCTTCAATACCTCAGTGTCCAGCTTTATGATCTGCGTGAATGAACTGACAGCTTTAAAATGCAACAAGCGAGAAGTGCTGGAGCCCTTGGCGGTTTTGATTTCTCCATACGCACCGCATATATCTGAGGAACTCTGGTCGTTGTTGGGTCATTCAGGGTCAATCACCACTGCGAATTTCCCTGAGTTTAAGGAAGAGTACTTGGTTGAAAGCAACTTTGAATATCCGGTCATGATCAATGGCAAGATGCGTGCAAAGTTGGATTTACCTCTTTCTCTTACTGTTCCTGAAATCGAAAAAGCTGCTTTGGCGGATGCTTCCGTTCAAAAATGGCTGGAAGGAAAAGCTCCCAAAAAGGTGATTATCGTACCGGGTAAGATTGTGAATTTGGTGGTTTAGGCTCATGTACTAGAAAAAATTAAAGGGGAGACTTGGTTTCCCCTTTTTCATTTTCTGATTTACCTTGTTTTCGATTTCAGCCAAAAATGATCCTCTACACCTTTCCCGTACGCACCGCATTTATCGACCGTGACCTGGAAATGATCCGTCCGGTGGCTGAAATTAAATCGTTGGAATTTACTCAAAGCCCGGTAAAACTTCCATTTTACTTTATTCTCCAGTTTTTTCAACTGCTTTGGTTTTTGCCTCGCACCAGCCAATACCTCTGCTTTTTCGGGGGGTATCACAGCGTCTTGCCGGTTTGGTTTGGAAAAGTGTTTGGAAAAAAGTGCACCATCCAAGCCGGAGGCACCGATTGCATCCATATGCCTGAGATCGGTTATGGGAATTTCAGGAAGAAATGGCTGCGTATAGCCACGGTTTATTCTTTCAAAAATTGCTCATTGATTTTGCCTGTTGCCGAAGCTCTGGTCAAGCAGGATTATTCTTACGACTCCCAGATCAATCCAAAGCAGGGATTGCTGAATTTAATTCCTGACTTGAAGACTCCGATTCAGGTGATTCCAAACGGGTTTGATACAGATTTTTGGAGAGATCTCGGAAAAACACGAAAGCCTTTGAGCTTTATTTCCGTAGCCACAGGCACTTCCAATCCTTCAAGGGCAATAGTCAAGGGCTATGATTTGATTGAAAAATTGGCCGAGCACCATCCCGATTGGACGTTTACCTTAGTGGGTGATTCAGTCTACTCCTCTCCAAATCCCAATGTGACCGTTTTGGGGAAAATGAAACCTGCTAACCTTCTGGATCTTTACAATTCCCATCAGTTTTATCTTCAATTGTCCACATCCGAAGGCTTCCCGAATGCGCTTGGTGAAGCCATGGCTTCAGGTTGTGTACCGATTGGGTCTGCTGTCGGGGCGATTCCTGAGATTATTGGAGATACGGGAATTGTATTGGCTAAAAAAAACATCTCTATTTTGGAAAATCAATTACAAAAATTAATCTCCCAACCCATCCCGCTCTCTTCGGCATGTAAGCGGATCAAAACCCATTTTTCGTTTTCCAACCGGAAAACAAAGCTGATCAATTGCCTCGGCCTGTGACTCCGATCACTGACTTAGCCTTTTCTGTAATTTACCTTTAACTCGCATTCTTTTCTCAATCCACAAGGCTTGTCCAGATGAGCTTAATTGGAATCAGAAAAAAAGGATTTTGGATTAAAGGGTTAATTAAATGGGAAAGCCTTCACGAAATTTTCGTGAAGGTTTTTTTGTTTTTGCGCCCAAATTCAGAATCTTTTGAAAATCAAATTTTTATACACTTGAAAACCACTTTTTCTACTTTTTACATTTTTTATCCAAAAACCAATGATTTTTTAAACCGGATTTTCTAAATCTTACAAAATCTTCAAAAAAAGAAGCATAAAAAAAGGGAGCCTTTTTGAAGTTAGGCTCCCAGGGAGGGTTTATTGTTAATGGATTAAAACCATATAAACTTTGGCAAAGCGCTGGGTTGAGCAACTATTATGTCTGCAAAAGTTTCTTAAACGTATGAAAACAGAACAAACAATCAAAATTTCAATAAAAAATTTCTCATTTATTTTTCACTAATTCTCTGAAATGCTTTCGGAGTATGCTGAAATTCCTTCTTGAAGGCCCTGATAAAATTGGTCAAATTGTTAAAACCAGACATCAGACAGACTTCCTGAATCTGAAATCCACCCATGACTAAGTAATACCTAGCCAACTTCAATCGCTCTTTGACCACATACTCCATGGGGGTAAGACCCAACTCATTTTTGAAGGTCCTCAAAAAGTGCGCTTTACTCATACAGGCTTGGGAAGCCAATTCTTCCAATTGCAGATTTTCCCGAATATTCTTCTTGATATACTCCACCACATGAGCGAGCCGATTACTTCCAGACAATTCCTTGTACGTCTTCTCCAGCATTTCTCTCGCTTGGGTCTGAGTCAACCGAATCAAAAGTTCTTTCAAAGCCAATGAGGCAATGAGATCTTTTTCACGCGATCTTTCCTTGACACCGATTCTCACAAAGCGATTGATGATTTCAGAAAGATCTTGAGTATTGATCAGGTGAAAGTAGGAAAGATCCAAGCCCCATTCTTGGGTCAATACCTTGGACGAAAATCGTTCATTCAGAAGGTTGAAAGTATTCTCAATCATTTCTTTGGAGATCGACAGCGCAATGCATTGGGTGGGATTATCCCAATGAGCCTCAGGAAAATCAATCTTCATCACTTCATTGGGAGGCACGATCACCGATTCACCTGGCATGTAGTCAAAACCGGGCCGGTCAAAAAGATGCATTACCTTTTTTCCCTTCAACATGGTAGTCAAGACCAAATCTCCGAAAACCAAATTGACTTTTTCGGCTGATTGATGGGTTTCAAAAATATTCAACTCACAATTATCAAGGGTGTAAGTAGTCCGGTTCTCCACCAGCGTTTTCAGGTCATGAGGATTTCTCCAGAATACTCCTGGGAACTGTGTTTTTTGGGTCATTGTATGGTATCCTAATTTTTAACCAATTGGAAGAGAATGAAAAATAATGAGCTTTTGAAAAAAGAAACCTGAGAAAAGTCACTTTATGCAGATTTCTTGATCATCGAGTACAATTTTTACAGAATAAACATTGGGAATTTTGGATGTAACCAAAATAACCCAAAACTATGGAAACACTAACGTATGCTCAGGCCAAGCCTGTAGATCGCCCGTTGATCAAAGAAAAATACGATCACTTCATCGGTGGTGAGTGGGTAAAACCATCCTCAGGAGAATACTTTGAAAACATCTCCCCTATAGATGGAAAGCCCTTTGCAAAAGCGGCCCGAGGAAATAAAGAGGATATCGAAAAGGCTTTGGATGCCGCTCACTCTGCATTTGTCACCTGGTCCAAAACCCCAGCTGCGGAGCGAAGCAGAATTCTGTTAAAGATCGCAGATGTGATGGAAGCAAATCTTGAACTTTTGGCGAGAGTAGAAACCATCGACAACGGAAAGGCTATCCGAGAAACACGCGCGGCTGATCTTCCGCTTTGCATTGACCATTTCAGATACTTTGCCGGTGTAATCCGAGCTGATGAAAGCTCCATGTCAGAGCATGATGAGACTACCGTCAGCATCAACCTTCATGAGCCTCTGGGCGTGGTGGGTCAAATCATCCCTTGGAATTTCCCGCTTCTCATGGCTACCTGGAAAATCGCTCCTGCCCTGGCAGCCGGCTGCTGCACAGTAGTAAAACCAGCCGAACAAACCCCAACCAGCATCATGGTTTTGATGGATCTGATTGCCGACATCGTCCCTCCTGGAGTCATCAATGTGGTCACAGGATTTGGAATTGAAGCTGGAAAACCTCTTGCCACATCTACGAGAGTGGCCAAAGTGGCATTTACCGGTGAGACGACCACAGGCAGACTGATCATGCAATATGCATCTGAAAATCTGATCCCGGTCACCATGGAATTGGGCGGAAAATCTCCAAACATCTTTATGAAATCCGTAGCGGATGCCGACGACGAATTTTTCGACAAGGCAGTAGAAGGAGCTGTGATGTTTGCCCTAAACCAAGGAGAAGTCTGTACCTGCCCTTCCAGAATTCTGGTTCATGAGGACATCTACGACGTCTTCATGGAGCGGGTGATTGCCCGTACAAAGGCAATCAAATTAGGCCACCCCATGGCAGAAGACACCATGATGGGTGCTCAAGCTTCCAATGATCAGTATGAAAAAATTCTTTCCTACATCGAAATCGGCAAAGAAGAAGGAGCTGAAGTACTCGTAGGCGGAGCTAAAACAGGATTGAATTCAGGATTAGAAAACGGCTACTACATCCAGCCCACCATTCTCAAAGGCCACAACAAAATGCGGGTCTTTCAGGAGGAAATCTTCGGCCCAGTCACTTGTGTTACCACCTTTAAAACCACCGAAGAAGCGATCGCAATTGCCAACGACACCATGTATGGTCTTGGAGCAGGACTTTGGTCCAGAGACGCTCACGAGCTCTATCAGGTACCTCGAGCGATTCAAGCAGGCCGCGTTTGGGTCAACTGCTACCATGCATACCCATCTCATGCGCCTTTTGGCGGCTATAAAAAGTCAGGTTTTGGCAGAGAGACTCATTTGATGATGCTCAATCACTACCGTCAAACCAAAAACATGCTGATTTCCTACAGCAAGCAGAAACTAGGATTTTTCTAACGCTGGGTTTATTGTCCGAGAGAAGCAGGATTTTTCTGCTTCTCTCTTTTCATTTGCCAAAAACATGAATCAAATCCAACGTATCCTATCCACTTCGGCTGCTGAAGCAGTAATTGATCAGCTTCGCAAAAAGCATGGCACCGAGCTCATGTTTCATCAAAGCGGTGGATGCTGTGACGGTTCGGCTCCGATGTGCTTTGAAAAAGGAGAGTTTAGATTAGGTTCGCAGGACGTCTGGATAGGAAAGGTCTCCGGATGTGACTTTTTCATGACTGCTGACCAATTTGAGTATTGGAAACACACTCAACTTACCTTGGATGCTACCCCAGGCCGAGGAAGCAGTTTTTCGATAGAGATTCCGCTAGGAGTCCGATTCATTATTCGTTCGCGTCTTTTCAGCTTGGAGGAATATGAATCTTTACCTCCCGTAAAAATGGCCGATGAACTGTAAGAAAAGAGTAACCGACTTCTGGTTGATCATTGCCTTGGATTTTTCTTATCTTCAAAAGGTAAACCCAACCTATGAAGAAGTTCCTCTTTTTCCTCATCCTCCTATTTGTGATCTACCTCATTGGGATTAATACCGTGCCCCAATATGTAGAATCACAAAGAAATCCAGTCAAGCTTGCCGCTCCCTACACAGTTTCTCCCGAGGCTCAAGCCCTTTACGACCGATTGGATTTTATTGCAGACCTTCATTGTGATGCGCTCCTTTGGGGGCGAAATCTGAATAAGCGAGAAGATCGTGGCCACGTAGATTTCCCCCGAATGCGGGAAGCGAATGTAGCCTTGGAGATGTTTACCATCGTATCCAAATCTCCTGCCGGTCAAAATATGCAAAGCAACAGCGAGGATGCTTTTGACAATATCACTCCACTGACCATAGCCAAAGGAGAAAGCCCTTGGAATTGGTTCAGCCTGATCAACCGAACCCTTTCACAATCCGAGGCCTTGGCTGATTTTGTAGAAAATGAAGGAGATAAAGCCATTTTCATCAAGAAAAAGTCAGACCTAGAAAAGTTGATCGATGCTCGAAAATCCGACAATCAAGTCATCGGCGCTATGTTGGGAATAGAAGGAGGTCATGCATTGGAGGCTTCACTTGAAAATCTGGAAAAAGTCTATGCCGCCGGAGTACGCATGATCGGGCCGACCCACTTTTTTGACAACGAGTTTGGCGGTTCCGCACATGGAGAAAATGGAGCTGGACTTTCAGATTTCGGGAAATCAGCGGTTCAGAAAATGAATGAACTGGGGATTTTTATTGATTTGGCTCATGCCTCACCTGCTATTGTAGAAGATGTGCTAAACCTCACCACCAAGCCCGTCATGGTCTCCCACACCGGGGTAAGAGCTGTTCTCGATTCACAACGAAACCTCAGTGATGCCCAAATCCAAAAAATCGCAGCAAATGGAGGAATCATCGGTATCGCCTTTTTTGACATGGCAGTAGGCGAACCCGAGCTTCCAAACATTATCGCTTCCATCAAGCATGTTCGCGATCTAGTAGGCATCCAATATGTTGCTCTTGGATCGGATTATGACGGTTCGGTGGCCGTACCATTTGATATCACCGGATTGCCCTTGATCGTAGAAGGCCTGATGAAAGCAGGTTTTTCAGAAGCAGAAATCAGAGCAGTAATGGGTGAAAATGTCAAGGATTTTTTCCTTAAAAACCTCAATTAAACCATGGAGTCAGAAATACATTTAGAAAATACCCGTTTTGGGAAACTTCAAGAGTACTTACGTGAATTTGTCTATGGAGGGATCGATGGTGCCGTCACTACCTTTGCCGTGGTGGCAGGGGGCTATGGGGCTAATCTGGATGCGAGCATTTTGATCATTCTTGGATTCGCAAATCTCCTTGCAGATGGTTTTTCGATGTCGGTAGGAGCCTACCTATCTGCCAAAAGTGAAAAGGACAACTACGACAAGCACGAAAAAATCGAATATTGGGAAGTGGAAAATCTACCCGAAGTCGAGCGATCAGAGATAGAAGACATCTACCGAGCCAAGGGTTTCAAAGGCGATCTGCTTCAGAAAATCGTGGACCACATCTGCTCCGATAGGGATCTTTGGGTAGCCGAAATGATGAAGGACGAACTCGGCATGATGCGGGATAGCAAAAGTCCCTTCAAAATCGGACTCGCCACCTTGATCTCCTTTGTCTTGGTCGGATTGATTCCGCTGTTGGTTTACTTGTGGGATTTCTTTTTTCCTTCCGAGATCAACACCTTCCTGTGGACGAGCATATTGACTGGACTAGCCTTTTTGATTGTGGGGTGGCTCAAAGGAATTGTCAACCAGACTTCCGCATTGAGAAGCATACTTGAAACCGTTGGTTTGGGATTACTTGCCGCGGTGGTAGCCTTTTATGTGGGCGATATTTTAGAGCAATTTTTCAAATAAGGATAGATGAATACAATTGAAGATGTGCTGGTTCGGATGGACCAAATCGTGGAAGAATGCAAACAACAGCAAAGCCGAATCGGCTATTTCGCCATCCTATATCGACAAGTCACGAGGCGGGTTCGGGACGGAATTTTAGCTGGAGAGTTTGAAGACAATCCCCGAATGGAAATCTTGGACGTGATTTTTGCCAAGCGGTTTATAGATGCTTACGAGCTCTGGAAGTCCGGAAAAAATCCTACCGAAAGCTGGAGATTGGCTTTTGAAGCCAGCAAAAACTCAAGTCTACTCGTCCTTCAGCATCTTTTTCTTGGGATAAATGCACACATCAATCTGGACCTAGGAATTGCAGCTTCGGAAACCATGGCAGGAAAAGATTTGGCTGGAATCAAAGGAGATTTCGACAAGATCAATTCTGTTTTGGCTGAATTGGTCGATGGTGTAAAAGCAAATATCAGTGCCGTATCTCCGGTTTTTGGACTACTGATTCCATTGGCAAAAGGCAAAGATGAACTATTGCTCAACTTCTCCATCCAAATCGCCCGGGACGGAGCTTGGAAGTATGCAGGTGAATATCACGCCGACTCCAATAAAGAATTCCAGATTCAGGACCGGGACAAAAACATCTCTTTTTTAGCTAAAAAACTGATCAATCCCGGAAAACTCTTAGGGTTCCTAATCAAAATCGTGACCTTTGCCGAATGGAAATCAGCGAAAAAAACGATGGAGCAATTGGATCAGGTGGCCAATGAAACCCTAAACGGGTTCTAGGGTTAAAATATTTAAAACACGACCTCTTCCAGAAACTTCCGACAATCAAAGACTGGAATCTCTGAAAAATAGAAACCTTCGGAATCTTCGGTAATGATGGCCTTGCAGTCATGCTGCAAAGCTGAATAATACTCCAAACCATCCTCAAAATCCATCACGCTGTGATTTGAAACAGCGTTTGTAACGGTTTGCGAGTCCACAGCCGCAATGTGAAGTTTGGAAGAAAGAACCTGCATTTTCTGCTTGGCTTGGGCGGTTCCGCATTTTTTCTCCGCAAAATAAAAAGCTATAGCCAAGCAAATCGGAGAGGTGTAGAGTTGGAATCGCCGCTGATCCGCCAAACTTAAAATCCGGGCAGAATGCGGAAAAAGTGGATATTCCTTATTCAACACGGATACCAGCACGTTTGCATCCAGAAATACCTTCATTTTTTGCCTTCGAAGAATTCATCCTTCATTGCTTTTCGACTCGAAGGCATGCGCTTATATTCTACCTCACCTTCGGACACCATATTCACCCAATCAGAAATCGGAAGCTCTTCCAGGGACTTGTAGGTTTTGGAGGTCATCTGGGCATAGAGAAATTCCGTCAATCGGGAAAGACTGATATTATTTTGATCGGCAAAATCCTTGGCTCGATCAATGATGTCTTTATTGAAAGACAATGTGATCTTGGTGTCCATAACTCTTTGATTTTTAAATATACCGTAAAGAAAAATAAATTTACACGTATTTCAAAGCAACTCTCTGATTTTCTATCCTTTCTCATTCCCACTGGGCCAATTCTCGGTCAGTTTCTGATCGGTTTTTCCGATTGGTTTTTTCCTTCTTCAAGTCTGTCGCATAGAAATGGGTATCCTGAAAATAGCCTACCCGAGCTTCGGATTCGCCCTTCGCGATGGTCCATTTTTCTCCTTTAAAAAGCTTCACTTTCTCTTCATGTAGTTCCAACAGCTCATCATACGGCCCACGACTGGAGATCAATTTGACAAAAATCGGAGTCGTCTCAATTGCGATGAAAAGCAATAGGATAAATATATTGGCAAGTGCCATGGCGGAGCTCTCTGTAGTCAAAGCAGAAAGCGCATCCATCCGTGCCGCCAAACCGTCAAATCCCTCAATTCCGGGCTGCTGTTTTTCAAACTCTTTCTGCCTCAGCGCTGTAAATTCCCGAATTTGGGCTTCCAAGGTATCTATCCTTACTTGATTTCGCACTCGCAAGTCATCCAAAGCAAGCTGTGCTGCGTCCAATTGTTGCTCTTTCTTTTTGGCATTGGTGCCCAAACCTACAATTCCGCTGGTGCCGGAGGTTTTCTCTCCGAAACGCTCTGCATCGTATTCTTTTTGAAGCTGATCTCTAAAAGCTTCAGCCTGTGACACCTCTGATTTCAGCGTATCAATTTTGGACTGCAATTCCTGAATTTCAGGAAAGCCTTTCGCCAGATTGGCTTTGGACTGGGCGATAAATTCGGTCCTTTTCTCATCCAACTTCCGGTTGATCTCCCGCTCAAACATCTTTAATTCCAACGGCTTGGAAATCACTAGAGCAAGTAAAACTGCCAAGACCAATCGTGGAATGGCCAGCTTCCATTCGGCCCAAGCATTCTCCTTTTTCCGCATACTGGAGACGATAAAGCGATCCAGGTTGAAGATCATCAATCCCCATAGCAGGCCAAAAAAGATGGCCGGCAAAATGGTTTGGAATACCGTAAACAAGGCATAACCCGCAGCCAACGCTGCCAAAACTCCAGTGAAAAATACCGTCGCACCAATGCCAACATACTTATTAGACTCGGTTGGTGTACGCTTCAAAATGGCAAAATTAGCACCGCTGCAAAGCCAAAAAAACCGGGTGATTGAATTCATAGAAAGAAGAGTTGAATTTGGACAGTTACCTAACGCGAAAACATGACCAAAGAGATTACATCAGCATTATAAATAGTGCCTTAGGGACGAAAAGAGGTAAAAAAGGGATAGAAAGGCGTTTTTACTAATCCAAAAAACCCTTGGACAAAATCCAAATCTGCACGTGATGTCCGAATACGAGCAGGTGGATGAACGGTTTTGGTTCAGTGTAATTTTGATTTATGTTTGATCCTATGAACAGATTTGCGCTCCCATTCATCATCGTTTTCCTATTCACCAGTCCACTCATCTTCGCCCAACAAGCCCCTTTCGAAAATGAAGTGAGGCAGATTTCGGCAAAGTATGATAGTCTAGGATGGAAACCGGGATCTACCCTGTTTACGGGTAGTTCGACGATCCGCATGTGGAGTAAACTGCAGGAGACTTACCCTCAGGAAAACCTGATCAATACCGGGTTTGGCGGTTCCAAAGCTGCCGATCTTGAGCGATATCTCTTTCCATTGGTGATCAAATTTGAACCTTCCCGAGTATTTATCTACGAAGGCGACAATGACATTTGGGCGAATGTGGCAGTTGCGGATATATTAACCAGCCTTGACAATATCGTGACCCGTATTCACTTGGTCAACCCAGCTACCGAGATCTTCCTTATTGGTGCGAAACCAAGTCCTTCGAGATGGGAGAAAAAGTCCAATTATCAGATATTCAACCAAAAACTGTCAGAATACTGCCTTGCCAAGGAAAACGTTGAATTTGTGGATACCTGGAAAGCACTCACCCATCCCGATGGAAGCCCAAGACCCGAACTTTATATTCAAGACCAACTTCATCTAAATCAGGATGGATATGTGATTTGGGGGGAGATTTTTAAACCTTACTTCACCAATCAAAACTAGATGGTCGATTTACTCTGCTGTTTTAACTTTCTATTAAGGACTTTAAGAGGAATTTTATAACCTACATCGAGCAAAAAGCCATTCAAGTTTCCAAAGCTCTCCACTGATACCGGGACTCCCTCTATTAAGTAGTTAGCGTTAAGTTTCACAAAATCCGGAGAAGCAAAATTCCTTGAAAGCTTAACCGTCAAAAAGCTGGAGTTGAAAACAGACATTTCTGCAAAAACGCCAGCATTGAATACGAATCGACCATGTCTTAAATTTCGGTCTGTAGCTTCCACGCTGGTGTACTCATACCTTTTTTGATCAAATTCCACTGAACCGCTCCCCCTTGAAAAGAACCAGGATTTACTTTGATCTCGTAACCCAAAATAAGTGCTGAAACTAGAACCAAACCTTACCGTGTTTTGCCCATTTAAAGGAATATGATACTTAAAGGTCACTGGAATCACTGGCATATCAAAGTGCTCCCATCTTATGATCAAAGCCTCTACTCCGTCAAAATCGATTTGGTAATTGGCATTATAGCTAAAGTTTCCATACCCAGACTCGATTGAAAATCTGTTGTAATTGTAACCCACTACAGCTTGAAACTGTCCACTCATGTTGGTGTAAGGGCTATCATAGGAAAGCGGATTTTCCCTCCTTCTAAAACCTCCATAGAGCATTGCATATAAGCCGTTTTCTATAGAAAGATCATGCTTAAGCAACTTGTTATCATTGTACAATCTTTTTGGGGCACGGCTTCCAAATGATTTTAAATTATGCCCATTAATCCCATAACCGAGAAACATTCCCAAGTATGAGCCTCTACTTTTTGCAGACAAGACATGTTCCAAGCGCTCATTGTACCTGATAGCCGCATTCATTTGATCCATTAGGATCAGACCTTTTTGATATCGGAGACCTGCCAGAAAATAATTACCCCTCCGATTGTATGTTTTATAACCTCCTTCAACCCTGACTCCCAATCCCAAATCGGATATGGAAATCACGCCAAGAGGAATATCATTCCAGATCTGACCTCTATCATACCCATCCAAATCCGACGGGCTTCTCATCAAACTCACACTTGGTTGGAAGAAAAAATTACTCCAGCTTTTCCTAGCACCTATAGCAATTAGTGGAATCCCATGTGTCGAATAACCTGTGATTTGCAGGGTATCGATTGCTCTCGAAATTCCATAAGTACCTAATTCCCGCTTAAAAAATTCAAGCTGCGCAATCAATTGCCAGTCGTTTTTCAAACCCCAAAGAAAGGTTGACCCAAAATGGTATTGCGGCTCATTTGAAGGAGTAATGAAGTCATTTCGAGGTATCAATTCATATGGAAGAAAAGCTTGGGAAGGCCCTGCATATAGCTCAAAGCTGAATTTCTCCTGCGAATAAGAAGATCCTGATAGGCCAGCTAATAAACAGGCAAGAATCAAAATTTTATTTTTCATGAAAAGCGATGTTGTAAGGTCTAGCTATTAAACTAAACTTTGATGAAAAAATTATCCTTAGGTCAATTTATTTTTTCTACTCCAAAAAGTCGCCAAAACCGACCCAGTCACATTTTGCATAGGTCCAAACACAGCTGGGGCTAATCCAACAGTAGCGATTTTCCCAAGGATATTGGAAAGCCCGGAAGCTAAACCGGCATTTTGCATCCCGACTTCAATAGCCAGCGTCCGGCAATCCCGCTCTTCCATCCCCATGACCCTGGCAAAACCATAACCCACCCCGTATCCCAGTAGATTATGAATCATTACCAAAAAAATCAAAATCGGGCCGATTTGAAGCAGGGCATCCCTGCCTGCTGCGGTAATCACTAGAATGATCAGTGCTATGCCCACCATCGATACCACAGGCAGAAGCATTTCGATTACTTTTGACTTACCTTTCAGCAGTTGATTGATCACTAATCCGGCACCAACGGGCAAAAGGATGATTTTGAAAATATCCCACATCATTTTCAGCAAGTCAATTTCGATAAATTGTCCTGCCAATACTTTCATCAGCACCGGCATCATAAATGGTGCAAGCAGTGTCGAAATCGAGGTCAAAGTTACCGAAAGTGCCACATTAGCCCTTGCCAAAAAAGCCATGACATTGGAAGCCGTACCACCTGGTGCGCAACCTACCAGGATTATTCCTGCCGCTACTTCAGGTTCCAAGCCACTGAGTTTTGCCAGCCCAAAACCAATCAAGGGCATAATCATGAATTGAGCCAATACGCCAATTCCTACAGACTTGGGACTTTTGGCCACAGCCGCAAAATCCTTCCAACTCAGCGTCGCCCCCATCCCAAACATGATCAGTTGGATTAGCGGATTGATAAGTCCGGTCAGCTTGAATCCGTTCATCTCCTGAAAGGATTCAGGAAAAAACATCGCCAAAGCCACTACACCCAAAATCGAAACCGGAAAACTGAATGCTTTAAGAGAGTCCTTGGACCGAAGTCCGATACCCAAAACCAGCCAAAAGAGCACCAACGCCCAACCCGAGGATTCTAATCCTGTAAACCACCACATACCAAGCCAAAGCAAAAGTAAAATCGGAGAAAAGGAGAGACAGAGTTTGTACATGTGTGCGAGGTTAGGGTTTCGAATTAGTGCTTTTTTCTCGAGTCTTTCAAACAGAAAAATGGGTAACTCCCTATAGATTGGCCTTTTGCAAAGTCAGAAACTTCATAGGTGGATAACTTTACTCCCAAATTTTATTCCTACTTTTGCACCCTCAATAAGGCAAACCATGCAGAATATTCGGAATATCGCGATCATCGCACACGTTGACCACGGTAAAACAACTTTGGTGGATAAAATCATCCACGCATCAAAAATTTTCAGAGAGAATCAGCAATTCGACGACCTGATTCTCGACAACAACGACCTGGAACGTGAACGCGGTATCACTATTCTTTCTAAAAACGTATCCGTACGTTACAAAGACCACAAAATCAACATCATTGACACTCCAGGTCACGCCGACTTTGGCGGGGAAGTAGAGCGGGTGTTGAAAATGGCCGATGGGGTAATCCTCTTGGTGGATGCCTTCGAAGGACCAATGCCTCAGACCCGATTTGTATTGGGCAAAGCCCTAGCATTGGGTCTCACTCCAATCGTGGTAGTAAATAAAGTAGACAAAGAAAACTGTAGACCTGACGAAGTTCATGAGTCTGTATTCGAATTGATGTTCAACTTGGACGCAACCGAAGAGCAGTTGGAGTTCCAGACACTTTACGGTTCGGCTAAGCAAAACTGGATGGGTCCTGACTGGAAAAACCCTACCGATTCTATCCTTCCACTTTTGGATGCGATTTTGGATCACATCCCTGCTCCAAAAATCTCCGAAGGAACGCTTCAAATGCAAATCACCTCTTTGGACTACTCAAACTTCGTAGGTCGTATCGCAATCGGACGTGTAGCAAGAGGCACTATCTCTGAAAACCAGCAGATCGCGCTTTGCAAAGCGGATGGTTCCATCAAAAAAATGCGCGTTAAAGAGCTTCATACCTTTGAAGGTCTTGGAAAAAATAAAGTACAGACCGTAACGGCAGGAGATATCTGCGCGGTGACCGGTATTGAAGACTTCGAGATCGGTGACACCATTGCTGATGTAGAAAATCCTGAGCCACTTCCTCGTATCTCCATCGATGAGCCTACGATGAACATGCTTTTCACGATCAATAACTCACCATTCTTCGGTAAAGAAGGAAAGTTTGTGACTTCCCGTCACTTGAGAGATCGATTGATGAAGGAGACCGAGAAAAACTTGGCGCTGAGAGTAGAATCGACTGATTCAGAAGATCGATTCCTCGTTTATGGACGTGGTATTCTTCACTTGTCTGTTTTGATCGAGACCATGAGACGTGAAGGCTATGAACTTCAGGTAGGCCAGCCTCAGGTGATTTACAAAGAAATTGATGGAGTGAAATGTGAGCCTATCGAAACTTTGGTGGTGGATGTTCCTCAAGAGACTGCCGGAAAAGTAATCGAATTGGCTACTCAGCGTAAAGGTGAATTGCTGATCATGGAGCCAAAAGGCGATCTTCAGCACCTAGAATTCAAGATTCCTTCCAGAGGCTTGATCGGTTTGAGAAATAACGTACTTACAGCCACTCAAGGTGAAGCGATTATGAATCACCGATTCACTGCCTATGAGCCATTCAAAGGTCCAATCCCAGGCAGAATCAACGGTTCCTTGATCTCTATGGAAGGCGGTCCATGTACTGCTTATGCGATTGACAAGCTTCAGGATCGTGGCGTATTCTTTATTGAGCCAGGTGATGATTTGTATACAGGACAGGTAATCGGAGAGCATTCCAGAGACAACGATATCGTAGTCAATGTGCAGAAAGGCAAGAAATTGACCAACATGCGTGCTTCAGGCTCTGATGACAACGTAAGAATCGCTCCTCCTAAGCGTTTTTCTTTGGAAGAATCCATGGAATACATCCAAAAAGACGAATACTTGGAAATCACTCCAAAGTCTATCCGAATGAGAAAAATCTATTTGGATGAAAACGAGAGAACTAGAATGGCGAAGAAAGAAGACTAATCTTTCTAACCCAATACTGACTAAGCCCTTCATCACTTGAAGGGCTTTTTTTATGGAAAAAAGATTAATATAGCACAAAGTGACTAATAAAGAGTAGTTTACAAGAGAGGAAAACTCTATCGGTAACGATTTAGTAATGGTGCTTATTACATTCTTTTTCATTTGATTACCTTGTAAATCAATATTGCAAATATAAAAAATAAAGGGTAGAGTACATTGGCTCTTTACCCTTTATTTCGACTTACAAAGTTATTGCGGAGGTTGCTCATTTGTGTGCTCCTACAATTGCGCATTACCGTAATCCCAATAGTATGAGCCCTGCTTTAGTATAAGACATGGCAAGGTGTATATAGAATATGTACCCAAACAGAGAGATACAGAATGCTTTAGATATATGGCTTAAGCAAAGGCTGGTAGTTTGACCTATCCATGTACCAGGAACACTGAGCATAAAGCTATGGTGCTGTTTTATATCCATAATGACAGCCTTACTGAGTTAGAGTTTTTTTCAAGACATTAAAAACTCAGTCAATCAGGTCGCACAATAATTAAATCGAAACCTATTAAGATCGATTTACCCTACTGTTCAAGATCTGCCCTTAAAGAGGTCTACGTTTTTAATTGCTATGTTTTTAAGCCTAATCCGCCTAAATTCTCTTCTTTTATTTGAGTCGAAATTCGGTAGGAGAAATACCTGAGAGTCTCTTGAAAAATCGGCTGAATACCTGCACGTTTTCAAATCCGAGTTCGTACGCTATTTCAGAAATATCCCGTTTTGTATAATGCAGCAAGTTTTTAGCCTCTAACAGAATACGGTCATGGATAAGCTGAAGTGGTGATTTTTCATCAATCTTCTTAAAGGTATTGGTAATGGTCTTTGGTGATTTGTGTAATAAACCTGCATAGTAAGAGACGCTATGCTGCTCCTTAAAGTTTTGTTCAACCAGAAAATTGAATTCCCTTATTAAATTATGCTGACTATCGTCGATGAAAGACAAGGTACCTTGCATTTTGTATATTCTTGTGCACAGTATCAGGATGCGCTTGAGGACAATTTGCAGCATTTCAAGCTGCAATTCGTCTTTCATTTCTAATTCCATATCGGTTAGGTTCCAGGCATCATTCATTATCGCAAATTGCGGCTCCTGAACCGAAACAACCGGTATTTTTGCAGGTGTATAATACAATACACCTTTACAGCCGACTTCGCTATCATGGTTAATTATGCAATAGAATTCTGAATTGAACCGAAGCATTTTCATAGCGTTAATCTGCTCATATTGCACATGATGGTATTGAGAGAGACTAACAATCTGGTTGTTATTAAAAGTTTGGTGAATGCCATCGATGATCAATTTGTTTCCGTCAGATTGAAACCACAGTAGCTGCAGAGCCCCAGATACAATCGGCCTAAAGCTTCTGAAATTGTCACAATCTACATACTCCAACTCAAAGTATTCGTTCTGCTTTCCTTGATAGATCATATTAATATTCAATTTAAAGTACTTCTATATTATTATCAAAAATACATATAATCTCAAAACACAATTTAATTTAAAGCGAATCTTTAAATCAGATCAATAGTTAAAAGTTGTTTCTTCCTTTGAATCATTCAATTTGATAGCTAACTCAGCGAGTCGGTTGCGTATCTGATCTGACAAAGTAAAGTTTCTATCTGCTCGCACCTTATTCCTAATTTCAATTAGTAATTTGATTGTCCCGTCGAGTTTTTCAGCGTAGCTGTCATACACACCCGATCTCATTTCCAATCCTAGTACGTCAAAAACAAAGGTTGAAATACCTTTATTGAAATGTTCCAGATCGGTTGCTGAAAGTATGGCAGTCTTGTCTTTCAGTTGATTAATATACGTAACGCCTTCAAAAAGGTGTGAGATAAGTATCGGCGTATTAAAATCGTCATCCAACGCCTCATAACATTTGGCTTCCCAACCAGCGATGTCGAGTGTCGATCTATTTCCAGGCTCAAGCTTCGATAAGCTATTTATCGCTTTCATCAGGCGGTCGTATCCTTTTTCAGCAGCCAGGATCGCCTCATTCGAAAAATCCATAATACTTCGATAATGCGTTTGTAACATAAAAAAACGCGTCACCGAAGCTGAAAACGCTTTGCTAAGAACAGGATTGTCGCCAGCCAAAATCTCATCTGGCAGAATATTATTTCCACTAGATTTGGACATTTTCTTTCCATTCAGCGTTAACATATTGGCATGCAGCCAGTAGTTAACCGGTGCATGGCCCGTGGAGGCTTCTCCCTGAGCTATTTCACATTCATGATGTGGAAATTTCAGATCCATACCTCCACCGTGGATGTCAAATCTTTGCCCAAGGTATTTTGTGCTCATTGTGGTGCACTCCGTATGCCATCCCGGAAAACCATCGCTCCACGGCGAAGGCCAGCGCATTATATGGTGTGGATCAGCACGCTTCCATAGCGCAAAATCCTGTTCATTCCGTTTGTCAGACTGGCCGTCAAGTGGTCTGGAGTTATCAAGCGTGTGTATCAGGTCCCGATGGCTGAGCACACCATAATCGTAATCCTCACTATACTTTGCCACGTCGAAATATACCGATCCATTCGATTCGTAGGCATAGCCCTTATCTATGATGTTCTGTATGACATTGATTTGCTCAATCATGTGACCGGTCGCCGTTGGTTCAATGCTTGGCGGCAAAAGGTTGAATTTTTGGAGGATATCATGGAAATCAACGGTATAGCGTTGAACAATTTCCATTGGTTCAAGTTGTTCCAAACGCGCTCTTTTTGCAATTTTATCTTCACCGCTATCTGCATCATCAACCAGGTGTCCTACATCAGTGATATTACGCACATAACGGACTTTATAGCCTAAATGCAGAAGATAGCGATAGATGATATCGAACGAGAGGAATGTCCTTACATTACCAAGATGTACATTACTGTACACCGTCGGACCGCAGACATACATCCCAACGTGACCATCTTGAATCGGTGTGAATATTTCTTTTTCGTTCGAAAGTGAGTTATATATTTTCAGTGGATGATCTTTATATATAGTCATATTGAATATTCAAAAGTTGCAATGTTTTGAAGGTAAATTCTAATTCACTTTTCCAACTCTTCAATAATTGCGTAATCTAACCATAATAATGCTCGATTGGGATCCGAACCAAATATGGAACGGACTACCTTACCGTTTTTATCTACCAAAACCCAGTGAGGTGTCCCCCCGGCTTGGTAATCGTGAAAAGTGGTGGCCATACCGGCATCCCTAAAAACCGGAAACCTAACATGCAATGACTTTAAATTTTCAATAATTTCATCATTGGTATATTCGGGACCTTCAAAATTGCTATGAATCCCTAATACGTTCATCTTGTCCCCGTGTTCATACGCCATTTTATTGGCAAATGGGATAGCTCTTCCTACACATCCCGGACAGCCTAAATAGAAAAACAAGATCAATAAGGGTTTTCCTTTGAAGCTATCGTAATGTGGAAGATCTTTCTGTCCGATACTTTCCAAATGCCAGGGTTGGATTTGGTTGTTCAAAATTTCCATAACAATAAATATCAAAATTCCCCTATCCTTTTCAGAAGGGGAATGCAGTTAATCGACGTAAGCATGTGCGCTTAAATCAGTTTATTCAGGTTGCCATATTGATTGAATCTGTCTGATCATCTGATTGGTAAATCCCCATTCATTGTCATACCAAGCCATTATTTTCACTAGGTCTCCATCAACAACCCTTGTCATTTCTAAATCTACGGTAGAAGCGAAAGCACTTCCTATGATATCAGTTGATACAAGGGGTTCATTTGTTACAGCGATCACTTTTTTATACCGTTCTGTGGTCGCTTCTTCTGACAGAATCTGATTGATTTCCTCAACCGTGGTAGGTCTCTCAGCAATAAAAGTAATATCCGAAATGGAGCCAACAGGGACGGGAACTCTAATGGCAACGCCGTCGAACTTTCCGGCGTACTGAGGTAATACTTTAGTAGTCGCTATGGCTGCTCCCGTAGCAGCCGGTGCCAGATTCAAGCCGGCCGCTCTACCCATGCGTGGCTCTTTTTTCGAAGGCGCATCGACAAGGCTTTGTGAAGCAGTATATCCATGTATGGTATTAAGAATTGCTTTTTTTATACCTAACCTTCTTCCCAAAATTTCTATTACAGGGCTGATGTTATTGGTCGTACAACTTGCACAAGAAAAGACCAATGTCTTATCATCTGTAGTATTTACGCCATAAACAACTGTTGGAGTGTCTTTTGTAGGACCTGAAATTACAGCTGCTTTAGCACCAGCCAGAATATGCCCTTCAGCATCGGCACTGTTGGTAAATATGCCGGTACTTTCAATAACAACGTCTACATTGAGTGCTTTCCATGGTAACTCTAAAATGTTGCGTAGACTGGAATACTTGATTTCTTTATCCCCCACAAATAAGCTGTCTCCTTCAAATTTAACATCTTTAGCATACTTACCATAGTTACTGTCGTATTTAAGCAGATATGCTGCATTTTCTACCGACATCAAATCGTTTATGGCGACGACTTCAAGGTCATCGGTTTCAAAAATCAGTTTTAATGCTGCCCTTCCTATGCGACCAAATCCGTTGATTGCTACTTTTTTCATGATTTTTTATAGTTTTTTGATGATATTATCATTTATTGGTTGCCTTATTAGCTTCCTTCGCCACTTTAAAAAGTGCCGGATTAATATGGCAGTATCCTCCCGGATTCTTATCCAGGTAGTCTTGATGGTAATCCTCGGCTTTATAATATTTCTTTATGGGGGTTACTTCAACTGCTATAGCTCTGATATGTTTTGCCGCCTCTTTATTTATCCGTTGGTTTATAAGTGGTAACTGCTGGCCTGAGGTGTAATAAATGCCCGTACGGTACTGATCACCGATATCATTACCCTGTTTATTTACGCTCGTAGGATCAATAGCAAGGAAATACAAATCAAGTAACAGATTCAAATCCAATTTTTCAGCATCGTATGTAACCTTTACGGTTTCAGCGTAGCCCGTATTTTTCTGTACTACATCCTCATATGTCGGATTGTCGGTACGGCCATTGGCAAAGCCTACTTCGGTAGCGATAACACCATCTACCTGTTTAAAAAAATGCTCTGTTCCCCAGAAACATCCTCCGGCAAAATAGATAACGTCCGTGCTATCGCTATTGCCTGTCATTTCAGTAATGCTTACTTTTTCTTCCAAGCCCTTATTATGCTCGGCTTTGTTACTCATACTGTTGCTACAACCTGTCATGGCGAAGAAGCCGAGTGCGGTCGATAAGAAAACTACTATATTCATATCTTTATTTTTTTATTTTCCATTTCTTCAACAAGCTTTTTGTATACCGACTTTGTAAACCGAATATATTCTTTGGTTAAGGTATCATAGCCAACCCATTGTTGGACATTTTCATAAGGGCATGTAGGTGCGCCTTCCTCCTGTCCAGAGACCAATATATACCGATCGGGATGCAGCTGGTAAATTTCTGCCGTTACTTTGTTCATTGCTTTACAAAAAAGTTCCAAAGCGCTCAAAGTGGCAGGTGTAGCCATTCGGATTTTTGACCAGATAATCTTGATGGTAGTCTTCGGCAGGCCAAAATTTTGTGAACGGCTCCAATGTCGTTACTACCTTTCCAGGCCAGCGTTGCGAATCATCAACTAATTTGATCATTTCCACGGCATCATTTCCTTCTTCATCGTTCTGAATGAATAGTGCCGAGCGGTAACTTTTGCCCCTGTCATTGCCCTGCCTATCTACCGTGCTGGGATCATGTACCCTGAAAAAATAATCCAATAACTCCCTATAAGTTGTCTTGCTTGGATCATAGGTAATTTCAACACCCTCTGCATGGCCGGGATGATACTCGTAGGTGGGATTATCGTTCTGTCCCCCTAAGTACCCGACTTCGGTATTAATTACGCCAGGACGTGCTCTGAAAAGATCTTCCATGCCCCAGAAACATCCACCCGCCAAATATGCTTTTTTCAAATTTTCCATTACTTATAGCTTTTATTTTATTTAAGTTCTTTAAAATTTTTGATCTGAAATGCTTGAGAGATCTCAGCCCTCTACTTTCTTAAGCGCCACGGCATTGATACAGTATCTAAGACCACTTGGTGCAGGACCATCCGGAAAAACATGGCCCAAATGCGCATCACAGACATTGCAGGTCGTTTCCACTCTTATCATACCATAACCACCATCCTTATGGTAGGCAATATTTTCAACAGCTATGGGCTGAGTGAAAGAAGGCCAGCCAGAAGTGCTGTTAAATTTTTCAGTTGCATCAAACAAAGGTGTTCCACAACTGATACATTCATATTTACCCGGTTCAAATAAGCCGCACATATCCGAACTATGTGCTCGCTCAGTACCCTTCCCCCTGGTAACAAAATACGAATCGGGGCTTAACAGTTCTTTCCATTCCTCGTCTGTTTTTTCCACCCTGCGAGTCGGAACAGGATTACCTTTGTTTACGAACTTGATGATATCATTCCAGTTTAACATAACTATTTATTTTGAATGTTACTATTTATTTCCTATTTCCAACGCGGATATCTTCTTTTGAAGTTCATCCTTGGTTCGAAGACCTACTATGGTCTCCACAGCTTTTTGGTTCTTGAAAAAGATCAATGTGGGGATGCTACGCACACCAAAACGCTGGGCAAGTTCCTGTTGATTATCAACATTAACTTTAACTATTTTGACCTTCCCCTCAAAGTCTTTGGACAGGTCATCCAATGTGGGTAATAGCGTCTGGCAAGGACCACACCAGTCGGCGTAAAAATCTACAACTACGCTTGCTTCTTTTTGAATTGTTTCTTCAAATTCCTGTTTACTTTCTATTTTTCTCATAACTAAAAACTTTAATTGTTATCTAACTCCACAAAGTTAATATACGGCAATACCCTTTCTCTTACCGTTATCACCCGATATTTTGGCAATTCTTCCCATCTTAAAAATCATTTCGAATATGATGACCGAATGTTTTGCGTATTGCAGCTAGTTTAGGATTTATATTGGTTTGGCAGAAAGGTTTCTGTTTGTCTTTTTTATAATAATTGAGGAAACGCTCCGAATTCAATCTGAAGTCTGCCAAGGGCAGTGTCTGTGTAATATATTTGGTGTCATTTTCCTTTGACAGTTTATTGATTATTATTTCGATAGTGTCTTTATCATTGGGATCAATATAATACACTGCCGAACGATACTTGTAACGCATACTGTGTGCGCTTGCGCTACTATGCGTCAGCAGATGCACTTCAATTAACACATCCAGTGTGATGCCTTCATTAAAATGGACAATAACGGCTTCTGAAAATGTATCATAGGGGTTCAATGAGGAGATCCAGCCCTGCTCCACAGACTCAACGCCATTTAAAGCCTGAAATATGGCTTCTGTACACCAATGACAGCCTCCACCAAAACCTATTTTTTTCATATTTCTTATTAACAAATTATTATCTGAGCTAGCGTCTTTTATATTAAAAAAAAACTAATCTAGCCTAAAGTGAGTAATAAAGAGTAGTTTACAAGAATGGAAAATACTATAGGTAACGATTTAGTAATGGTGCTCATTGCATTCATTTAATCTTGTTTTCCTTGTAACAACAAAACAAAAATACAAAAAATAGGTCAAGAGATTTTATCTTTTTATACTATTTTTATCTTCCTCATTCAATTTTTTAGGTTCTTTTGGGCCAGAAAAAATTCCCCAAGTTCCACCCAACTTGGGGGTTTTATTCATTTGTAATTATAAATTTTGTGATTTAACTGGGGAATTCTTATTGAAACTTAGGTAATCCTCACAAAATTATTAATTATGGAATATACTTTACAGAACATTATTTTAGAAATCCACAATAAGGAGGATAAAATTTCATTAGAAAGTAAAAGGATTATTGATGAGGCTTTTGAGATGACTCAATATTTGCAAGATCACTTATTTTCTGTTAAGAAACATATACTGGAAGAAGGATTTGAGAATGACACTGAAGAGATAAATTTCTTTCGTACCATAAAACCTCAAATACTTGGAAAATTGATCTATTACAACAAGATCTATCGTATAGAAACCACTTGCCCGGTTGATACTGGTAAAATGTATTATAACTATTTCACTATGCAGTTAGCACATCTGAAACGAGAATACAGTGAGCATGTTTGTAATTCGGATTTTTACCGATATTACCGTTCTGGACGAACGGATCGTGATCAAATCTATTTTAAAAGAGGAAATATAAATTATCACGATGGGCTTAACAGCATTGTATTTGAAATTGATCCATCATTCTCCACCTTTTTCGATTACATTTGTATTTGTAGTATGTACTGTTGGCTCGTTCTCCTTTTGCCACCATTTTTCCAAAGTCCTCATTGTTCTTTTTAAATACTTTCAGCAAGGAATCTTCCATAACACCAACACCGAGAAATTCAAGTTTTAGTTTTTGTGCTGTCACAAATCCCTCGTGTTTTAGCATATCTTCATAAATAGTGTCAATACGTCCCCGTATGTTATCCAATTTTTGATTAATACTCAATGCTTTGGCACTCTTGCCTTCAACTCTTCCATGCTTTAAATCCCAATTATTAGGGTTGATTTCTAACTTTGTTCCTAAAGTTTTAGCTATTCCATCAATGGTAATACGTGCCATAACAGGGGCGTTACCGTTCTTTTTTGGCTCATTCTTTTTCAGGTAGAAAAGTAGTTTGAACGTGGATTTTTTTGTCTGCTCCATAACTCAAATGTTTAATGTTAAAATTAAATTATATTGAGTTACAAGGGAATATGAAAAAGAACGCAAAACACTGAAATATAGATAGTTAGTTTATAGATTGCCTTTGTCAATCGGTAACGAATTAGTAACCTAACTTTGTGCTTTCACGACTAAAACCTATCAGACACCGAGTTCCAAACTAAGACTACTGTTTCATAAAGCATTGTATATAAACGGTTTTAATCGTTTTGCTTACTTTTGCTTTTTATTAATCTTTTTATTGCAAAAATGGAAAAACACGGAACCCAAAGCAAATTCTCCCGTCCATTAATAGCAAACCCTTATAAGCATGATTAAAAAATCAATCCTTTCCCTCGCCATTTTAGCCAATTTTTCAAGTGCTTTTGGACAAAAACAACCTGATGTACTTTTCCTCCTAGATGGGCAAAAAGAAGTCTCCATCAAAGAAGTCGGGCTAAACAGCATCAAGTACTCTTATCCAAATGAGGAAACGGTCTACACCATCAGCAAGCACCAAGTCACCAAAATTGTCTTTTCATCAGGACGAGAGGAGGTTTTCGAAAGCCCAATCAAAGAAGTGAATGGCTTGGATGATTTTGAAAAGGTATTCATCACTTACAATCCAGAGGACATCGCGGGACTAGAGCCAACTGGAGAATTGTTTAGCAAAGCCACGGGAGTGACGACACTTTCCAGCATCAATGAAGTGAAAAATAGAGCCTTGGACAAATTGAAAGCCGAAGCAGCCATGATCGGGGCAAATGTGGTGTACATTGGGGATGTCTACCAGCGCGGCAACCGATTCGGTAGTCAAAACCAAGCAGGATCTTCTACCCAAACGACATTCAATGGCACCGGCTATTCCACCAAAAAGGTTAACGCTAGTAAAGTAAAAGAGCTGGTGAATACCCGATCTTTCCATCATTACCAGACACACAGACTAAACCGCAACGCTTGGTCTCCAGAGCGAACCATTGCCACAACCTATGGCGAAGACAGAAAACCAATCATGTTCAGAATTACAGAAGTATTGGAAAAAGAGGGCGAAATCTATGTCAAAACCAAAGACCTACCTACCAAAGCCAGAGAGCTAAAAGTAATCCATGCCGATGAAGAATCGTTGATTTTGATGGAGCGAAACGAAAAAATCACCACCAATTACTTCTTGATTTCTGACCAGAACCCTTATTTCAAAAACTTAGCTTCCCGAATAGTTCTTTAAAACAGCGGGGCCGGAAAATATCTCCGGCCCCGTTGTTTTACCACTGAGGGTGAATTTCTTGTTTGATATACTTTTCATAAATCCTTACCGCCTCTTGCATCTGATGCGGACTCAAAGGAGGCAATTGAGATGCTCGGATATTTTTTTCCACTTGATCCACAGAAGAGGCTCCGGGAATTACTGTCCCTACTTGTTTAAACATCAAAATCCATCTCAGAGCTTGAGCAGCCAAGTTGTGATCATCCGCAAAGTATCCCTTTAATTCTTCCAAAGCAGGAAAGGCATTTTCCAAAGGAACCCCTGAAAAGGTCTCCCCTTTGTCAAAGGCTTTACCTTCACGATTGAAGAAGCGATGATCATCCTTTTGAAAGATAGTCGATGGAGTAATTTTCCCTGATAATAGCCCGCTTGCCAAAGGGACACGGATAATCAAACCTACATTCTTTGCTTCGGCAAGTGGAAATAGCTGTTCAATTGGCTTTTGCCTGAATAAATTGAAGATCACCTGAACCGTAGAAACCACTTCATACTCCATCGCCCCAATCGCTTCATCGATCCGCTCCACACTTACCCCCATTTCGGCAATTTTCCCCTCCTTTTTCAAATCCTCAAAAAGTGAAAAAATCTCATCTCGCTTATAAACTTCCGATGGTGGACAGTGCAACTGAATCAGGTCTATTTGCCCCAAGCCCAAATTACTTAGGCTGTCTTCAACGTGTTTTCGAAGTCTTTCAGGAGTGTAGCCTTCATTAAGATGTGGCTGAATCCGTCGGCCGCATTTGGTGGCGACGTAGACTTTATTTTTACTTTGTCGAACTGCTCTACCTACAGAAGCTTCGCTAAGACCACCATCGTAGACATCTGCTGTATCCACAAAATTGATCCCTTGGTCCAAAGCAGAATTCAAAATCAATTCAGCTTTCTTCAAGTCGAAAGGCTTTCCCCAACCTCCACCTACTTGCCAAGTCCCCAAACCAATCTCAGAAACTTGCCAACCGGTTTTTCCCAAAGTCCTGTATTTCATGAAATTTCACTTTTAACGATCAACATTCCCACCTTGTCTACTCCAATCCTTCATTCGAAAAGCAATTTATATCTTTATCTTTATCCACCTTTAAAGGGGAATTACCAACCATCAAAAAGCTTCCGAAAGAGGAATGAAATCACGTCGATCTTTTATAAAAACCCTCACCGCAGCAGGCGCTGCGAGTGTTTTACCCATTCACACCCTAACCTCAAACACTATGTCAGCTCAAAAAATGATTCATCAAGTTTACTTTTGGTTACACAAGGATTCTGATCTCAAAGAATTTATGACAGATGCTGCCCCTATGCTTGGACGCTGCAAGGATGTGGCTCAGTTTATCATGGGAACTCCTGCCCCTACCGAAAAAAGAGAAGTGGTAGACCATAGTTTCCATGTTTCCTGCACCATGTTTTTTGATTCTTTAGAGGCTCAGGCTGCCTATCAGTCTGACCCGCTTCACCTCGAATTCATCGCCAAATATTCCCATATGTGGAAGACGGTGAAAGTCTACGATATCGCCATTTAAGAAAACAAATCCCCCATCTTAATCCGTTTAGGAAGAGAAATAAAATAGGATTATGAAAAAGCTCAAGTGGATTATTGGAATAGTGTGGATAGCATTTGTAGCATGTGATCCCAAAGAAGATCCCACCCCTACCCAAAACGGATCTGATGTCAAAAAAGCGATCGTAGATACCATGCGGGAGTGGTATTTCTGGAATACCAGAATACCTGCTACTGTGGACCTGACCAAGTTCTTATCCAACGAGGAATTGCTGGACGGGATTATCTTCAAACCGCTTGACCGCTTCTCTTACCTGACTACTCAGGAAGCCTTCAATAATTCCTTTGTAGGAAGAAATGCAGGACACGGGTTTGGATTTGCATTTACCTCAGATGAAAGATTGTTCGTTTCCTTTGTTTTTGACGAAGCTCCTGCTGGAAAAGACGGTTGGAAACGTGGATGGGAAATCACCCAAATCAATGGAAAACCTATCTCTGAGTACAAACTGGCCTCTGGCGGATATGATTTCAAGCTCGGAGGACCAGATCCTGGTATAAGCAACACCTTCACTTTCAAGCTTCCTGACGGCACTACCACTACCCGAACTAATGTAAAAGCAGAATACCAGTCCAACTCTGTGTTGGATAGGAGAGTGCTTGAAGCTGGAGGAAAAAAAGTGGGCTACTGGGCTTATCAAAGCTTCAAAGCCACAGCTGGATTGAACCCAACGAGAAGTGCTGAAGTCCAGAGTTCTATGGAATTCTTCCAAAATCAAGGGATTCAAGAACTCATTATTGACCTCAGGTACAATGGCGGTGGTTCAGTAGCAGTAGCGGAGCAAATCAGTAATTACCTGATCCAATCCGCTAATTCGGGCAAATTGATGTATACCAATAAGCTGAATGACCTCAAGTCCAGTAATAATAACTCTGTCAATTTCTCCAAAATAGGATCCCTGAACCTCAGTCGTATTATTTTCATCACTTCCCGCGGATCGGCTTCCGCTTCGGAGTTGATCATCAACAACCTTACCCCTTACACCCAAGTGATCTTGATTGGTGACAATACGTTTGGAAAGCCAGTGGGATCTTTTCCACTCTCAAGGTATAACCGCACCTTGGTTGACAACAATGTAGAACTTGTACCGATTACATTTGCCACTGCTAACGCGCAAGGAAAGGCAGAATATTTTGAAGGATTTCCGGCAAATTTTCAGGTAGGTGACAGCCCTCAATTTCCTTGGGGAGATCTGAGAGATTTGAGGCTGGCAGCGGCCTTGCAATACATTCAGACGGGAAATGTAAGCGGCAGAATGGTGGACACCTATTACAAACCTAAGTGGGAAATGATCGATGCCTTCAAAGGGCTTCAGCAAGAGTTTCCAGCCTTCTAAAAAACTAAGCCCGGCCAAATTGACCGGGCTTTTTGCTTACTTCTTATGCCGCTGCATCAGCACCTCCATCACTTCATCCAGCTCATAGCCTTTGGCTTCGAGAAGTACTAGGTAGTGAAAAAGCAGATCGGCTGCCTCTCCAAGAAAAAGCTCCTTATTATCGTCCTTGGCTTCGATCACGATTTCCACAGCTTCCTCCCCTACTTTTTGAGCGATCTTATTGATGCCTTTGGCAAAAAGAGATGCCGTGTAGGATTTATCGGAAGGATTGTTTTTTCGGTCTTTGATGATGGCGCGAAGCTGGTCGATAAAGCCAGTTTTTGAGGTATTTTCTTCATCCCAACAGGTATCTGCTCCGGTATGACACACGGGACCTCTTGGATTGGCTTTGATCAATATAGAATCTCCATCGCAGTCAGCGGCGACCGACACCAACTCCATAAAGTTGCCCGAGGTCTCTCCTTTGGTCCACAGACGATCTTTGCTTCGAGAGAAAAAAGTCACCATCCCAGTTTCCTGCGTTTTTGCCAAGGCCTCGGCATTCATAAAGCCCTGCATGAGGACTTTTCCACTCAAGGCATCTTGGACAATGGCAGGGATAAGGCCGTTCATTTTAGTAAAGTCGATGTTCATGTTTTTTATTTCTTTGAAATACGGAAGAAATACACTCGAAATATAGCCCGATAAATCGGGCAGAAATAAATAGAGATCAATTCAACTCCTGCTATTTCATCCTGACTTTTCAGGATCTATTTCTATTGTATTTCAACCGTACTTCTAATTATTTCCTAATACTTATCCCCTCTCCAATCAAATATTCCTTCAACTCAGGAATCCCGATTTCCTTAAAGTGGAAAATACTTGCTGCCAATGCCGCATCGGCTTTTCCAAAGGTAAACACATCCTTGAAATGCGGCATGCTTCCCGCACCGCCAGAGGCAATCACGGGAATAGACAAAGCCGAAGAAATCTCAGCCGTCAGTTCGTTAGCAAAGCCTGCCTTAGTGCCGTCATGATCCATAGAAGTAAGTAAAATCTCACCCGCACCTCGATCAGCTACCTCCTCCGCCCAAGCTTGGGTTCGAAGTAGCGTGGGCTTTCTTCCCCCGTGGGTATGGACAAAATCAATCCCGTCCACATTTCGGGTATCGATGGCCACGACGACACATTGGGAGCCAAATTCTCTGGCCATTTCGTCGATCACTCCGGGATTCTTCACCGCTGCGGAGTTGATTGAAATCTTATCTGCGCCTGCCGCTAAAAGTACCTTCACATCCTCCACGGTGGAAATACCTCCTCCTACGGTAAATGGAATATTGATTGCTTTGGCCACTTTGGTCACCAATTCAGCCAGTGTTTTTCGCTTATCGACTGTTGCTGTGATGTCCAAAAAGACGAGTTCGTCCGCCCCTTCGTCCGAGTAGATTTGCGCCAACTCGACCGGATCCCCGGCATCTCGAAGCTGGACAAAATTGACCCCTTTGACCGTGCGGCCGTCTTTGATATCGAGGCAGGGGATGATTCTCTTTGTTAGCATTTTATAGTATTCAAAACTTCATTATTCTTCATTCGAAGTTCGGTGTTCGATATTAGAAAATTTACGATTTACGATTTTTGATTTACGACATCATACTGAACTTCAATCCTAAAACAGGAAATCAAAACCTTTGAATTTGGGATTTGTGGATCCTAACAATCTCGTAAATCGTCATTCGTAACTCGTAACTTAAAAGGCTGCTAATTCCTCCAACGTCACTCTTCCTTCATAGTACGCTTTGCCTACGATCGCACCGTAAACCCCGACTTTCTCGAGTTCTTCCAAGTCTTTGACTGAAGATACACCTCCACTGGCGATGAGCTTCAACTCGGGAATTTCCTGCAAAATCTCACGGTACAAGTCCACCGATGGGCCTTGAAGCAAGCCATCTTTGGCCACGTCGGTGCAGATCACATAGCGAATTCCTTTGTCGAAATAGCTTTGGATAAAAGGAATCAATTCTACGGAAGTAGTTTCTTCCCAACCCCCTACAGCAATTTTCTTGTTTTTGGCATCGGCACCGAGGATAATTTTCTCCGAACCATACTTCGTAATCCACTCGTCGAAAAGAGTTGGATTTTTCACCGCGATGCTTCCTCCAGTCACTTGCTTGGCTCCTAGTGAAAAGGCTTTTTCAATCTCTTCATCGGCCTGAATTCCTCCACCAAAATCCACCTCCAGACTCGTCCCCGCACAAATTCGCTCCAAGACATCTCCATTGATGATTTTTTTGGCTTTGGCCCCATCGAGGTCCACTAGATGCAAGCGAGAAATCCCGGCGCCTTCAAAGCGCTTCGCCATTTCGAGCGGATCGTCGTGGTATTCTTTTTTGCTGCTGTAATCGCCCTGACTGAGGCGAACGCACTTGCCTCCGATGAGATCAATTGCTGGTATTATATACATGAGAGAATTTGAATAAAATACGATTTACGATTTTTGATTTACGACGCTGAAAAGGACTTCAAGCCCAATCTTTAAGGGGTGAGCTTTGAATGAAATGATTGGAGTACAGGCAGAGGTCGTAAATCGTCATTCGTAAATCGTAAATTGGTTAAATGTTTAAGAAGTTAGCTAGCAATTTCTCCCCTACCGTACTGCTTTTCTCCGGGTGGGCTTGAATCGCCCAGTAATTATCCTGGTGAAGGATAGCGGTAAAGTCATGGATGTAATGCGTGGTGGCAATTGTGGCTTCGCTCAACTCGGCATAGTAGCTATGCACATAGTACAGAAACTTCGAATCGGGAAGGTCCTTCAGCAAGACGTTATAGGCTAGATTTTCGAGTTCGTTCCAGCCAACATGAGGCACTTTGAATTCCTGTGAATTCTCCGGAATAAAGCGCTTCACCTTCACCGGAAAGATCCCCAAGCACTCGGTGTCATTTTCCTCTGAGTGTTCACAGAGCAATTGTAAACCCAAGCATACGCCCAAAAATGGCTGTTTGATGTCTTTGATCACTTGGTCAAGTTGGCGGGCTTTGAGGTAGGTCATCGCCGAGCTCGCCTCTCCCTGACCGGGAAAGATGACCTTTTCAGCTGCGTGAATTTCCTCCGGATCATCCGTCAAAACCGCATCAGCCCCCAATCGCTCCAAGGCGTAAAGGACAGACTGGACATTGCCGGCGTTGTATTTGATTACTGCTATTTTCATGTGTGAAGACGGAAGACAGGAGACGGAAGACGGAAGTCTGTGCTTCGGTCTTCGGTCTTCGGTCTTCGGACTGTTTAATTTTCCATCTTTTCTTTCAACATTTCTTCAAGCACTTCCTCAATCTCAGGGAGAGAATTGAAAAGCTGCTCGTAGCTGTCGATCACCCAATATTTATCCTGGAAGCGATCTTTCCAGTATTCGGTACTCATGATGTGGCGCACATCGTAGGGAAAGTGCCTGGGTTCGTCTGAAAGAGAAAACTTGGTCTCACCCGCAGAACTCAAAATCCCTGCTCCATACACTTTCAATTCGCCATCTTCTCTGATCAATCCAAACTCAATCGTAAACCAATAAATCCGGCTCAGCAACTGAATCGCCCAAGGATCCTGAATGTGCTTTAGCGCAATTCCGCTGAGCTTTTCCAGGAAATCCACATAGTGCTGATTGGTCAGCAAAGGAATGTGGGCAAAGGCATCGTGAAACATGTCCGGTTCCTCGAGGTAGTCCAGCTGTTCCATTTTGCGCAACCAAGTGGATGAGGGAAAACGCCTATTGTTCATCAATCCGAAAAACAAATCGTCATCTATCAATCCCGGCACCACATGAACCTGCCATCCGGTGGTCTTGGCGAGGATCTCGTTTAGCTCCTCAAAGTTGGCAATGCGCTCGGCAGTGAAATTCACAGCCTTTACCCCTTCCAAGTAAGCTTTGGAGGCTGCATTGGGCAGGTTTGGCATTTGCCGATCGAAGAGAATCTTCCACACGTTGAAATCCTCTTCGGTGTAAGCAGCATAATCTTGCCTCAAGTCTTTTAATCTCGGGTCAGAAAAGACCCAGTCTTTAAGTTGGGTTTTCATTTACTATTTGGGTTTATATGTGGTAATCTAAATCGTACTCAAAAACTAAAAAAGGCCTATACCGGATTGGGAATAGGCCTTTTAAATTTATTCAGCAAAAACCAAAGTCATCCCTATTCCTTCAATGAAGAAGATGATAAGAATGATGTACGTAGGTTCTTGGAGTTGGATTCATGTGGTGAATTTACACAGGGTTTTGGCTAAGCACAAACAAATTTTACAGCAACTCAAATGTTTTCCTTTTCGCGAAAATCTCTCGGATCCAAGCAGCGAGTCTCGCACTTTGGGCAAAGTCCAAGGTTTGCTGTCCATCAGAGTAAGCTTTCTCAGGAACTTCATGCGACTCATAGATGATACCATCTGCACCGGCCATGACTCCTGCCAATGCCATCTGCGGCACATAGGCTCGAATTCCAATACCATGGGAAGGATCGACGATTACCGGCAAGTGAGATTTGGCTTTCAGGATCGGAATGGCATTGAGATCCAGCGTATTTCGGGAAGCGCGCTCGTAAGTTCGGATGCCTCGCTCGCAAAGGATCAGTTTTTCATTTCCTCCGGAAAAGACGTATTCCGCAGATTGAAGCAATTCCTCGATCGTACCGGAAATCCCACGCTTGATCATCACGGCTTTGTCCACTTTGCCGAGTTCGTCAAGGAGATTGAAGTTTTGAGAGTTTCGAGCGCCAACTTGGTAAATGTCCACGTAAGGGTACATTTCCTCGATTTGGGAAGTCTGCATCACTTCGGTGACGATCTTCACCCCGGCTTCGGATGCGATGGAATGCCACAATTTCAGTCCATCGATGCCCATGCCTCGGAAAGCATAAGGAGAAGTACGAGGCTTAAACACCCCACCACGCATCATGGTAATGCCATTTTCCACGCAGTGGTTGACGACTTTGCGGATCTGCTCTTCGGACTCGATGGAGCAAGGGCCGGTAATAATGGCCATTTCCCCATCCTTGATAAAGACGCCATCGCCTAGATCAACTGAAGTCGGCTTGGCTTTCCACTTTTTGGAAACGAGCTTGTATTCGTCCGAGACGATGTGGATGTCCTGAATGCCGTCCATTTGACCGATGCGGCGGATGTCAAATTCATTTTTGCCGATACCGATGATGTAATCGCCGAGTTGGGTTTTGACCTCGGTGGTTTTATAGCCGATTTCATTGACTTTGGAGATCAGTTTTTCTTTTTGGGAATCAGTGATATCGGGTTGAAGTTGGATAATCATGGGGAAGTACGAATTACGATTTTTGATTTACGCCATTGTGAGTAGTGTTGAAACTTTTCCAAAGTTTGAAACTTTGGAAAAGTTCCTATCGAATGACTGACTGAATGTAGTCTTGGATATCCTGATTGAGGTTTTGAGCATCTTTGATCTTTTTGATAAAGGCGGAACCGATAATCGCTCCATTACTGTATTTAGAAGCGGTCGTGAAGGTTTGAGCGTCGGATATCCCAAAACCGATCAGTCGGGGATTTTTGAGGTTCATGGCTTTTACGCGCTCAAAATAGGCGATTTGCTCTTCCGAAATATCCGCCTTAGCTCCCGTAATCGAATGGGAAGACACCATGTAAATAAATCCGTCGGTGTTTTCATCGATTTCCCGGATACGCTTTTCGGAAGTCTGTGGAGAGATCAAAAAGGTATTGACCAAGCCGTAGGAGTCAAACAGGCTTTTGTACTCATCCAAGTATTGCTGCATGGGTAAGTCAGGAACAATAAGTCCGTCCACTCCGACCTCCTTGCATTTTTGGCAAAACTCCTCCATCCCAAACTGCATGATCGGATTAAGATATCCCATCAAGACCACCGGCAGATGGACTTTGGCACGGAAACCTTTGAGTTGATCAAAAAGCTTCTTCATGCTCATGCCATTTTCCAGAGCGATCATATTGCTGTCTTGTATCGTGGGACCGTCGGCTATCGGATCGGAATAGGGAATCCCGATTTCGATGATGTCTGCACCTCCCGCCTCGATGGCTTCCATGATCGGAATGGTATCCTCCAGCTTGGGAAATCCCGCCGTAAAGTAGATCGAGAGCACCCGATCCTGTTTGGTATTGAATAAGTAATGTATTCTGTTCATTTCTTTGTTGTTTGATGTCCGATGTCCGATGACCGATGTTTGACACTAGTAAGACATCGGTCATCCAACATCCGACATCGGACTTTTATTAATATCCTCCCCACTTGATATACGTTTCCAAATCCTTGTCTCCCCGACCGGAAAGGTTGATCACGATCACGTCGTCTTTGCGGTATTCGATCATGTTGAGAGCATGGATGGCGTGGGCAGTCTCGATCGCGGGGATGATTCCTTCTGTACGGCTAAGTAAAATTCCGGCTTTCATCGCGTCTTCATCCTCCACCGCCACAAACTCGGCTCTTCCAATGTCAAATAAGTGCGCATGAACCGGCCCTATTCCCGGATAATCCAAGCCTGCGGAAATGGAATGAGGCTCCACCACTTGTCCGTCTTCGGTCTGCATCAGGATGGTCTTCGATCCATGCAAAATCCCCGGAGTACCGAGCGCGGTTGTTGCGGCTGACTTACCTGAATACACGCCCAGTCCAGCTGCTTCGGCTGCGATCAGGCGAACTTCAGGAGTATTGTAGTAATGATAAAAGGCACCTGCGGCATTCGACCCTCCACCCACACAGGCGATGACGGCATCGGGATTTTCACGTCCTTCTTTTTGCTTCAGCTGCCACTTGATTTCCTCAGAAATGACCGACTGGAATCGAGCAACCATCTCAGGATACGGGTGCGGTCCTACCACTGAACCAATGATGTAATGCGTTCCGACAGGATCATTGATCCAGGCACGCATGGCTTCGTTGGTGGCGTCTTTGAGGGTCTTGGAACCTGAAGTTGCCGGAACCACTTTGGCTCCGAGGATTCGCATCCGCTCCACATTGGGGCGCTGACGCTGAATGTCCAATTCGCCCATGTACACCGTGCAGTCCATGCCCATCAAGGCGCAGACGGTAGCCGTAGCCACTCCGTGCTGACCTGCACCGGTCTCGGCGATGATGCGCTTTTTACCTAGTCTCTTGGCCAGAAGGATTTGCCCCACGGTATTATTGACTTTGTGCGCGCCGGTGTGGCAGAGGTCTTCACGCTTGAGGTAGATTTTGGCTCCGTATTTTTCAGAAAGACGATGGGCGAAATAGAGCGGAGTCGGACGTCCCACAAAATCTCTCAGCAGGGTCTGAAACTCTTGCTGGAACTCCGGACTTGCCACAATCGCCTCATAGTTATCCCTCAGCTCCTCAATATTCGGATGAAGCATCTCGGGGATATAAGCCCCGCCAAACTTTCCGTAAAATCCCTTTTCATCTACCCTAATCATGAGTTATTAGTTAATAAGTTTTCAGTTATTAGTCTCCTTGTAAATCAGAAGACTTTTGAAATTCTTCAGTTTTTCAATGTTTTTCACCCCAGGAGCATCTTCGAACTTTGAGTTCAGATCCACTCCTTGGAGTTGGGGGATTTGCTGTTGCAAAGCCAAGACCTCTTCAGCACTTTGCCCATCCAATCCTCCACTCAGTAGAAAGCCTTTGTCAAAGGGATAAGTTTCCAAAACTTTCCAGTCAAAGCGCTTTCCCGAACCTCCATGAGCAATAGTAGCCGTATCAAACAGAAACTTGCTCACAAAAGGGAGGTAATCTTCCAGACTATTCCAATCGATCTCGTCTCCTACTGAAACTACCTTCCAGAGTTCAGCATCAGTTTTTTGCGATAGCTTTTTAACAAACTCTATTGATTCATTTCCATGTAACTGGATCGCAGACAGGCCAAATTGGTCTACTTTTCTTTGGATTTCAGATTCACTTTCGTTGACAAAAACCCCGACTTTTTTCACTGGTTGTCCCTTCAATTCAGCAGCTTGTTCATCTGACACATAGCGGGGAGATTTGGGATAAAAGATCAATCCCATCCAATCCGGATTCACCTCCGAAATCAAACTTCGGATATTGTCCGGTTCACGCATGCCACAGACTTTGAGCTCCATTAGGCTTCTGACAGTTCGCTTTCAGCTAATTTTTTAAATTCCTTAATGAAATTGTAAGCAGCCTGCTCCGGACGGCTGGATTTCATAAAGTTTTCGCCGATCAAAAACCCATCGAAACCCGCTCTTTTCAACTGAATCAAAGTAGAAGGGTCAGAAATTCCGCTTTCAGAAATCTTCACAAAATTGGACGGAATCCGATCAACCAATTGTAACGAAGTATCGATGGACACCTCAAAGGTCTTCAGATTGCGATTGTTTACCCCAACCAAATCCAGACCATCACAAAGGCTACGGTCCAGTTCTTCTCCATCATGCACTTCCATCAGTACCTCAAGTCCAAGGCTCTTGGCGAAATAGGCCAATGACTTGAGTTTCTCCGGCTCCAAAGCTGCCGCAATCAGCAAAATGCAATCCGCTCCGATAGATTTGGCTTCTAAGATTTGGTATTCATCCACCACAAAGTCCTTTCGGATAATGGGACAATAATTGAATTTTCGAGCGGTTTTCAAATCTTCATTCGTGCCACCGAAGTATTCCTTATCCGTCAAAACGGACAACGCAGAAGCGCCAGCTTGCATATATCCAATGCTCACCTGCTCCACAGAAGCGGAAGCATTGATCCATCCTTTGGAAGGAGACTTGCGCTTGAACTCTGCGATGATCCCGGACTTATCAGGATGGGTGACATACTTTTTCATGGATACAGTTGGTCCTGAGAAATAGGTGGTCTTTTCCAGCAATTTGACGGGAACCAAGCTTTTCTTTTCCTCGACCTCTTTGTACTTATCCGCAATGATTTTTTCTAAAATATTCATAATCAAGAATTAGGCAAATGAAACGGTGGTTTGGGGGTTGACGAGACCATTAAACACTTTCAGGGCCTTACCACTAAGCAAAACCTCCTCGGCTTCGAGAACGGCATCCGAAAAATTCAATCCTTCCCTGGCAGTTACCAAGGCTGCGGCAGCATTGGCAATGACCACTTGGTTTTGGGCCTTTTCACCTTTTCCACGAAGGACATTTTCAAAGATTTTAGCCGATTCCTCAACCGTATCACCACCTTTGATGCTTTCGGCGGCAAGCTTGGAAAGGCCGATGTTTTCTGGATTGTAAAGCTTTTCCCCTGAATTGGAAATCATTTTAAACGGACCCGTGAGTGAAATCTCATCGTAGCCATCCAAGGCATGGAGGATTGAGAATTTGCCATCGGTCTCTTGGTACAAATAGCCATACAATCGCGCTAACTCAAGACTAAAAACGCCTACCAACTGCTTTTTCGGAAAGCTTGGGTTAACCATCGGACCGAGCATGTTGAAGAAGGTTTTCACGCCAAGCTCTTTTCGGATCGGAGCTACATTTTTCATAGCAGGATGAAAAAGAGGAGCATGCAAAAAGCAAAGTCCGACTTCATCTAGAGAGCGTCTGATTTCTCCAATGTCGTTAGTAAACTGGTAGCCAAAATACTGAAGCAAATTGGAAGAGCCGCAGATAGAAGATACGCCTGTATTACCGTGTTTGGCGACATTTTGACCTGCCCCTGCCACGATAAAGGAAGAAAGTGTAGAAATATTAAACGTATCCTTGCCATCACCGCCTGTACCACAAAGGTCCATAGCATCGTATTCGTCGATTTCCACCGGAATGCAAAGCTCAAGCATGGCCTCACGGAAACCCCGCAATTCCTCTACTGTAATGCTTCGCATCAGGTAAACCGTCATAAAGGCCGCAATCTGGCTGGTATTGTATCCTCCTGTAGCAATATTCTTGAGCACTTCGCGAGCCTGCTCTTGCGACAGGGTCTGATGTGCAATCAATTGGTTTAAAATCTCTTTCATGTTAAGGTTAGTGGTGGGGGGTGAACTTCAAATTTAAGCTTCTAACCAGTTTTGTATGATTTTGACTCCATTTTCGGTCAAAATACTTTCAGGATGAAACTGGACTCCACGAACATCATACCGACTGTGGCGCACAGCCATGATCTGCTGGTCAGGCGTCCTACCGATTACTTCCAAATCGGGAGATAGCGTGGATTCATCAATCACCCAAGAGTGGTAACGACCGATTTTGAAGGTTTGGGGAACACCATTGAACAACAAATCATCCTGCACCGTCACCTCGGAGGCTACTCCGTGAAGCACTTCCAATAGATTGATGAGGCTACCGCCAAAAGCTTCCCCGATCGCCTGATGTCCAAGGCAAACACCAAGAATCGACTTGGTGGCGGCATATTTCTTTAACAACTCTGGCATAATTCCGGCTTCGGAAGGAACACCTGGACCGGGAGAAAGGAGAATCTTATCGTAATTGGCGACTTCTTCCAAGGTGATTTTATCATTTCGGAAGACATCCATCTGCGATCCATAACCCAACTGCCGGACGATATAGACCAAGTTATAGGTGAAGGAGTCGTAATTATCGAGAACTAGAATACGCATCGTTTTATTTTTGAATAGGGTTGTAAAGTGGTAAAGTTGGAAGGTTGCAAAGTTGAGAGTGGTTGGGTCTCGCTAAACTATGTCTGATTTTAAATGGATTAAGTTTCTAGCTTAAGGAGCATCCCAGGATAATTCTTTCCATTTTTCATCTCTCCTACTTTAATCTTTTTTGTTTTTCAGATAAGTAATCAAAGCTTTTATCTGCCTTGAAAGCCCAATCAATTGTTCCTTTAGGGTCAGATATTCTTCTTTCGAAACTCTATTGACTTCCACTAGAAGGGCTAGTTGACTCCTGAGTTCTCCGGCAGAACCTTTCGAATATCCTAAAAACTTAATGAATTGAACTCGATTATTGTATTCAAAGCCTTCAGCAATGTTATTGGAAATAGAAACAGCACTACCAATCAATTGGTCTCGAGATTTATAGTCATTCTTAAGAGGACTTTGATCTGCGAGACGATAAATCTGAACACCAATTTCAATCGCACGCTGCCAGATAACCAACTCCTCGAAACTGTTAACTTTCATAATTATAGGATTAAGGTTTCAACCAACATTACAACCTTGCCACTTTCCAACATTTCAACTCAAATACTCTCTGCCGCCCTCAGCGCCACTCTCAACGCCTCCAGCTTATTCGCCACTTCCTGTAACTCTGAGGGAATCGAGCTTTTCGCTACCACTCCTGCTCCAGCTTGGAATCTCAGGTGATTATTTTCGGAGACAAAAGACCGGATCAAGATGGCGTGATTAAAATCTCCATTGAACCCCAAATAGCCGATTGCTCCGCCGTAGAATTGGCGGCTTACATTCTCAAGTCCATCGATGAGTTCCATCGCCCGGTATTTCGGAGCCCCGGAAAGCGTACCCGCCGGAAAAGTATCCGCAACCAACTGAAGGGGATTAGCCCCTTGCGCCAGTTGACCGGTAACTTTGGAAACCAGGTGAATCACATGGGAGTAATATTGAATTTCTTTGAAAACGTCTACTTCAACCAAGTCAGAGGATCGGGAAAGATCATTTCTGGCCAAATCCACCAGCATCACATGCTCTGAATTTTCCTTGGGATCATCAAAGAGCTTCTTGGCCAATTCCGCATCCTCAATGTCATTGCCTGTTCTTCGGAAAGTACCCGCAATCGGAAAAATGGTAGCTTTACGATTTTTGACCACAATCTGAGCTTCCGGTGAACTTCCAAAAACTTTGAAAGAACCGTAGTCGAAATAGAACAGGTAGGGAGAAGGATTGACCGATCGAAGCGCCCGATAGACGTTGAACTCATCGCCTTTAAACTCAGTGGAAAAGCGTCTGGAAAGCACGATCTGAAACACATCCCCTCTGAAACAATGCTCGCGGCCTTGGTTGAGAATCTTCAAAAACTCCTCATCGGTGTAATTGGAAACTTCCTCGCCCACGGTTTTGAAGGAATAAGCCGGGATGTTCTTATTGTTAAGCAACGTTTCGATCTCAGCAATGTATTCGGCATTGTTTGCCCCAGCCACTCGGTGCTCAAAGAGGTGCAGTTCGTTTTTGTAGTGATCCACCACGATGATGTTTTGATACATCGCATAGTGCATCATTGGGATCTCGTTGGGAGTGGTTTTGCTCAGTTTGATATCCTCAAACCAGCCCACCGTATCGTATTGAATGTATCCAAAAAGCCCATTGGTGCTGAACTTAAACTTATCCGGAGTCGGATCAAATTTATTCCCAAAAGCACGCAGACAGTCCATCAGACGCTTTTGCGTAGTGACTTCGTAAACTTGCTCTTTGCCATCGGGGAGCTTCTCGGTGACCTTCCCGGCATTGAAGTCAAAGGTCGCCAAAGGATTAAAGCAGATGTAGGAATAGCTGTTTTCCTGTCCGTGATAGTCAGAGGACTCGAGCAAAATCGGATTGGCAAATCGATCCCGGATCTGCAGGTAAATGCTCACCGGCGTGATGGTATCAGCCAGTCGCTTGCGGTAGTTAGTGAGAATCGGATACTTGACGTGGTTCATCAGGGATTAATTTTTTGCATAAAAAAAGGCTTACCGGGAAATCCAGTAAGCCTTCTGTGATATGTGCTGCGCAAAATTTAGGCAACGGCTTTCTGAGCTTTCCCTTGGAAAGTTGAAGAATGCCACCACCAGTACTTGTTTGCGATTGTTCTCATAATAGGTGAGCAAATTTAGAAAGGGATTGGAAAAGACAAAGCATCGGTTCGGTTTTTTCGCATTATTTTTGAAAAAAATTTAAAGGAAGCACCATGGCAAAAGCAATTTCACAATACTTCAAGCGGATTTTTGACGATTATCAGGTTTTGGTCATGGTAAACCCTATGGATTTTACAGGGATCGAACTGATTGTCCATCCGGATGGCAAGATCGAAAAGACGGAGATTCAGGCCGACGAGGAGATTTTTGAAGATTTGGCCGCCGATGAGTTCCAGCCTTGCAGTCCGTTAGAGTTTCAGCTGACGCTGGCGAAGGCTTGAGAATTACAAAATCCTATATTAGAGAACCAATTACTTGAGGATTGGATTTTATATCTTTATGAAAAAAAACCTGCTTAAAAATTTATCAAAATGAGAGTCATTCTGGAGATTGAAGATCAAAAAGCTGATTTTGTACTTGAGCTATTAAGGAATTTAAAATTCGTAAAGGCAAAACCCATTTCCTCTTACAAAGCGGAAGTACTTGAAAACATCAAACAGTCCGTCGACGAATTTAATTTAATCCAAGAAGGCAAAATAAAGAGCATCCCTGCCAAAGAACTTTTGGATGAATTATGAAGTAGTAGCCATTCCAAATTTCAGGAAGGAGCTCAAAAAACTGGCAAAAAAATATCCTTCTATCAAAGAAGAATTTGAAGCCTTGCTTAAGAGCCTAGAGGTAAATCCTTTGCAGGGTGTTTCTTTAGGAAACAATTGCTACAAAATCAGAATGGCCATCTCCTCTAAAGGAAAAGGAAAGTCTGGAGGTTCTAGGGTAATTACTTTTGTAAAAATCAGTCAAACTACTGTTTACCTTCTTTCTATTTACGACAAGTCGGAAAAGGAAAATATCAGTGACGGCGAATTGAAAGAGTTATTGAATTTCTTAAAAGTCTAATTTTTTGGCTCAACTTTAACATTGATGTTTTCAGAATTGTAAGAACGGCTAATTTCAGACCCAATTAATTCCCCATTAATTTTCACAAGGTAGAGTTTTGAATAAAGAAGAATTTGAAAATTCAAGGTGTCATTTTTTTTGTCATTTTCATTGAATGTGTATTCCCAACTTGTGATTTTACCAATTGAGTCTATTAATTCTTGGTCTGTCGAATAGAATTCGATGAGGCCCTCAATTGGTTTTTCACCTTGGTCGTATTGATTTGTAATCAATTCAAAAAGAATCACACCCACTAGGAATAGTAATACGTATTGCCAATTTCTTTTTATAATTTCTCTCATCCTTGTTACATAGGTCTTATCGAAAGATATCTCAACTGAAATTCTCCTGAAAATTTTGAGCTCATAGAATACTTTTTGTTTAATTTATAAACATAAAAATGTTTAAATAATTAACATTTTCAACCTAAAGACCTTTGAGGTTTCCGCCCATCAGGATTTGTAATCCCAAGGCTCGATCACAGGATTTACAATCCGAAAGCTAAAATCCGATCCAGTCCAGTGCTTGGAGACGCAGGACATCGATGACCGCAACTATCTCGCGACCACAGGGAGCGCATTTCGCGAAGCGTATCTCCCGGAGTGATCTCGAAACCTTCGAGGTGTCAAAAACCTCAAAAGTTTTACCCAATTATAAATCGGACATGTTCATCAACTGCCATTCTCACTTCAGCTTCAAATACGGGACGATGTCTGTGGAAGCGCTGATCGCTGAGGCGAAAGGCAAAAAACTCGACTCCCTCGCCCTCACTGACATCAACTGCACGGCCGGTGTGTTCCCTTTTATCCGCGCTGCGCAAAAGGCCGGCATCCATCCCGTCATCGGCATCGACTTCCGCAACGGCGTGCAGCAGCAGTACATCGGTCTGGCGCGGAATCAGGAGGGTTTTTTCGAACTGAACAAACACCTCTCCGAGCACCTGACCCGCAAGCGGGAATTCAAATCGAGAGCACCCAAGTTTGAGCACAGCTTTGTGATCTATCCTTTTTCGGAGAAGACTTTTCCCCTGCGGGAAAATGAATACGTCGGTGTACATCCCGCTCAGCTCAACAAGCTGCTGACCTCGCCTTGGTTTCGCCGAAAGGAAAAACTCGTCCTCCTGCAACCGGCCACCTTTTCATCCAAACTTGAGTTCAATGCCCATCGACTCCTACGCAGCATGGATCAGAATACGCTATTGAGCAAGCTTCCCGTATCGGAACAGGCAGACTCCACCGACCAATTCTACTCCTACGCCGACCTGATTGCCCGCTGCGAAAGCCACAGCTACCTCCTGGTCAATGCCCAAAAGCTCCTCGAGCAGTGCCAGTTTTCCTTTTACTTCCAAGCGGTCAAAAACCGCAGGGACATCTTGGGCTCGGACTGGGAGGACTTTGATTTTCTCCGGCAGGAGACATTCAAGGGAGCCATCCGTCGCTATCCAGACCTTCAGCCGGAAGTGAGCGCCCGGATCGACAAGGAGCTCGATCTCATCCAGCAAAAGGGCTTTGTTTCCTACTTTCTGATCAACTATGACATCGTGACTTTTGCGCAGCACCGCAACTTCTACCACGTCGGCCGAGGCTCCGGCGCCAACAGCATCGTGGCCTACTGCCTGGGTATCACGGACGTGGACCCGATCGAGCTGGACTTGTACTTCGAGCGCTTCATCAATCTGTATCGGGAAAATCCCCCCGACTTTGACATCGACTTCAGCTGGACGGATCGGGATGAGGTCACGGATTACATTTTCCGCAAGTACAATGGAGACCAGGAAGAGCATGTGGCCCTGCTGGGATCGTACAGCACCTTTCAGTACAACTCGATGCTGCGGGAACTCGGTAAAGTCTTCGGCCTGCCTAAGACCGACATCGAGTCGCTGATTCATCATGCCGATAAGGAAGACTATGAACCCGATCAGTTTGGCAAGTTGATTATCAAATACTCGAAGGTGCTGCACGACATGCCTTCGCATCTGACGATTCACGCCTGCGGGATCCTGATTTCACATAAACCGATCCACTACTACACGGCGACGGATATGCCTCCGAAGGGGTTTCCGCTCGCGCATATCGACATGCACACAGCGGAAGATATCGGACTGCACAAGTTTGACATCCTGAGTCAGCGGGGGCTCGGCCACATCAAGTCGGCTCTGGAGCTCATCTACCAAAACCAAGGTATCCAAGTGGATATTCGGGAAGTGGAAAAGTTCAAAAAAGATCCCAAAATCAAGGAACACCTCCGAACCGGACACACCATTGGTGCCTTTTACGTGGAGTCGCCCGCCATGCGCATGCTGCTTGCCAAAATGAAGGCAGACACCTACTTGGAACTCGTCGCCGCTAGCTCCATCATCCGCCCGGGGGTGGCCCGATCGGGAATGATGCGGGAATATATTCTCCGTCACATCGACCATGAGCGACGCAAAACCGCCCATCCCGTGATGGCTGACATCATGCCTGAGACCTACGGCATCATGGTTTATCAGGAGGATGTGATTAAGGTAGCGCACTACTTTGCCGGACTGAGTTTGGGCGAAGCGGACGTACTGCGCAGAGGAATGAGCGGAAAATCCCGCTCCAAGGATGAATTCCAGCGGGTGAAGGAGCAGTTTTTCGAAAACTGCAAGAAGCTGGGCCGGGAGGAAAAAGTCGCTGCCGAAGTCTGGCATCAGATTGAGAGCTTTGCGGGGTATTCCTTCGCCAAAGGACACTCGGCCTCCTTTGCGGTGGAGAGCTATCAGAGTCTGTACCTCAAGGCCTACTTCCCGCTGGAGTTTATGGTCGGCGTGATCAACAACTTCGGGGGATTTTACCACACCGAATTCTATGTACACGAGCTCCGGATGAACGGAGCCGACATCCAGGCTCCGCATCTGAACGAAAGTGAATATCTCACTCGAATCATTGGAAAAACTGTTTTCTTAGGCTTTATCCACATGAAATATTTGGAAAAAGCCACCGTGGAAAAGCTCCTCTCCGAGCGGCGAATGAATGGGCCATTTCTGGGGTTAGCAGACTTTGTAGCCAGGGTGGAGATCGGACTGGAGCAGCTGCTGATCCTGATCCGGATGACTTGTTTCCGATTTACGGGCAAGACCAAGCAGGAGCTGCTCTGGGAGGCCCATTTTCTCCAAAACAAGCGAAAAGCCGTGGCAAGCACGAATGAGCTTTTTCGCTCAGCCACGACAGAGATCATCTTTGGCAAAAAGCCTCCACAAGTCCCCGAACTGGACGAAACCGACATTCGACAGGACATCCTCGATCAGATCGATATTTTGGAGTTTCCGCTTGACTCGCCTTTTCACCTAGTCAAAGACCAAAGTGTCCAAGGTATTAAAGCCAAGGATCTGCAAAGCCATCTGGGAAAAACGGTGATGATCCTCGGCTACCTGGTCACAGTCAAATACACCCGCACGGTCAGGGGCGAAGTGATGAACTTCGGTACTTTTCTGGATCGGGACGGAGACTGGATTGACACGGTGCACTTTCCTCCTGTGGTCAAAAAATACCCCTTCAAAGGTCGGGCAATCTACCGGATCGAGGGGAAAGTGACGGAGGAATTTGGCTTCTACTCGATCGAAGTGGACAAGCTGGAGCGGATGGCGTATTGGAATGCTGCGGATTAGGTTTTTAGCCGCAAAGGCAGGAAGACGCTAGGGGGAGTTATTGAAAAATAGTTAATGAGTTATTGGTTGATTAAGGCACAGCACAGAATAAAACCAAATCTTAACTATTGGAAATGACTTTATCTTACTGCCTGTGCATCACCATACAAACTCCTTAACTAGTCAGGACTGTAAAAATAAAATATCTATTAACGAAACTTTCAAACGCCGATCTACTTGATTTTGAGACAAAAAACTTTTGAAGGAAGAATCAATTTCAGACAAATTACGTTATCTTAGAGGACAAATTACCGATAAAAACCATGGCAAAGAAGATCTTCAAAGTCAGTGAAGCCGCTGCTGCAGATTATGAAAAAGCCACGATGACGGTAGAGGATATCCTTCATCTAGATGAAGAGGGACTCTATGAGCCACTAGCCCGAGTAGACACCTTCCGCAATGGTCTTGACAAAAACGCCTTCGAAAGCCTCAAGGCGCTCTCCGGCCTTAACTATGAGACCTTGGCAGATGCTTTGGGAGTCTCTGCCAAGACACTTCAGCGCAAGGAAGTGTTTGACACCGGGCAATCTGAGAAGCTATACCAATTAGCTGATCTTTATGCCATGGGGATCAATTATTTTGGAAGGGAAGGATTCAGACGATGGATGGAAAGGCCGCTTTTTACCCTCGGTAATCGTATTCCGCTCGATTTGATTGATGTATCGACGGGTATTGACTTGCTCAAGGCAGAGATCATGCGACTACAGCACGGGATCGCTATTTGAGCCGGATGAAAGTCTACAGACTTGCACTAACGCAGTACTGCGATCTGAGCGGTGAAGGTGCCAAAATCTATGGAGGCAGGTGGAATCTCCCGGGGTTTCCTGCTATTTACGCGGGGTCAAGCATTTCTGCATCACTTTTAGAAAGGCTCACTATTGATTCGGAGTTGCTTTCATCTGAGCGTTATATACGCTACTCAGTAATGGAATTCAGCATTCCCGAGCCCTTGATTTTCATTCCCGAAAAAGAAGATTTACCGCTGGATTGGAATCAGATTCCGGCAGTTCGAAGCTCGATGGAGTTTGGTGCCAACTTGTTAAAGTCAGGAATTACCTGCTTTGCAGTTCCCTCGGTGGTAGACCCAAGTTCGCATAATTTTGTCATCAATCCTCTATCGGAAAAATTCCATACCTTGGAATATAGAATTTACAGGCTCGAACTGGACAAGCGGATTCTAAGATCCACCTAGACTTTTGAAGTCAAAAAGAACAACAGTCGAATTTGGAAACTTTTTAGATTGGATTAATTTTCAAGAAAAATCCACCACCATGAAAATCATCCAGACCGCTCTTATCCTGATTTTTACCCTGCTTGTTGTCCCTGTTTTTACCTATTTTTTCGGTATTCCGTTGGGAGAAAAAGAATGGGAAACCCTTGGTGTCCTCATGAAAATCTGCGGCTTTTCCATAGCTTATTGCTTCTTGGTTGGGGAGCTAACAAACAACAACAGTCAGGTGGACAAGTATTGGAGCATCCTTCCTATCATCTACGCTTGGGTGATGGCCTACTATGGGGATTTCAGTCCAAGGATGATCCTAATGGCTATTTTGGTAACAGCTTGGGGATCGAGACTCACCTACAACTTTGCCCGAAAAGGTGCTTATCGATTGAAATTCTGGGAAGGTGAGGAAGACTACCGCTGGGAGATTTTGAGGAAAAAACCGGAGTTTCAGCCCCGATGGAAGTGGACTTTGTTCAACCTGTTTTTTATCTCTGGTTATCAAAATGTATTGATCCTTCTTTTCACCCTTCCTATGCTGGTGACAATGCAGTTTGACGGGATTCCATTGGGAGTTTGGGATTTGGTTGTCTCCGCAGGGGTATTGTTCTTTTTGTTAATAGAAACTATCGCTGATGAGCAACATTGGAAGTTTCAAAGTGAAAAATGGAGACTCATCCGAGAAGGAAAACTCCTGCATGGAGATTTTGCCAAAGGCTTTTTGGATAAAGGGCTGTGGGCTATTTCCCGACACCCGAACTACCTTGGTGAGCAAGGGATTTGGGTTTGTTTTTACTTTTTCTCAGTCGTGGTGTCCGGACAGTGGCTCAATTGGTCGATAGTTGGGGCCATGCTCTTGCTTATTCTCTTTCAGGGTAGCTCAAACTTCAGCGAAGAAATCAGCGCCTCCAAATATCCAGAATATAAGGACTATCAATCTAGAGTTCCCCGGTTTATCCCCGGAACCAAAGGCGAACCGCAGCGAAACCCTGCACCGACTGCTTAAATCAAGGTCTAATCGAAGTCAAAATCAACTTTTTAAATTCCACCTCGGCACCCTCTGCCTGAAGGGCAATTTGTCCTCGTTGGGCGGTTGCGCCGTAGCCGTCATTAACCAAAATACCATTCACCCAAACCGTCACCTGGTTTCCCTCACATTTGATTTTCATCCGATTCCATTCGCCTAATGGTTTTTCTGAGTCATCTGTGAGATTGAGAATTCTTCGTTCTTTCCCCTCAGAAACTCCCCAATTTTCCTTTGGCCCACGTCTTTTCTCCATATCATTGACCTGAATATCTTCTTGAATACACCAAAAATCCCCAGCATTGCTGTGCATCATCTGCACTTCGATGGATTTGGGAAACATATCATACAATGCCCTTGGGGTGGATGCATGTACCAATACCCCACAGTTTCCGGGCTTCCCTGCAAAGCGATATTCAAATTCCAGAATATAGTTATCATAACTTTTCTCCGAAATTAAATGACCTCCGGGTGTGCCTAAACTTACCAAAAGTCCGTCCCGAACGATGAAGGGTTTTCTCAAACTGCTGTCTTTTTGCAGATCAGGAACGTCCATGTACCATCCGGAAAGGCTTTTACCATCAAACAAAGAAACCTGACTATAGGTCCAACCGAACGATAGAAGAAGGATAAATATTAAAGCGATGGATTTTTTCATAGAAATGCGATTTCCTGAAAGTATCCAAAAAGCTGTGGAATGACAAGCTCTCAAATCAATGGTGAAGAATTGTCTTTTTGATCAGAGAGAAGGAAAAGATAAAAAAAATCAGTCTTTAAAAGCTCTTGGTTTAAGGAGTCGACTCCTTTCCCTTTGGGATTGAAATGAAAAAAGAACGTATCTAAAAAATCACCCTTATCATTAAAATTTTGTGCAACCGTAATGTTGACATGAATATAGGCTACAAAAAGAATGGGGCTCCAATTTTGAAATTTGGAGCCCCGTTTTTGTTTTGGGTTTTCTGAGTATTTGGAAGTCCTCACCCTTGAGTATTTGCAGATTTTACTAAAAACAAAATGAAACAGTCGTTCTTAGTAAAATCTGCAAAAAACAACTTAGAAGGAATAAGTACCATCAGCCTTTCGACAGGACTCTAAGACCTTTTGCTGAAAGAGTTTGTCGTTTTTTAAGATGTCATAAAACTCTTTGATGAAGTTATTTACCCATTTGGCATCAGCCTCAGAGAAGTATTGTTTGTTCAGCTCTATCGTTTGAAAAATCTTTGACTCCTTGGCCAAAAATTCTTTTCTAATCGTCTGTACAAGAGCTGGATCTCTGCAAAATCCACGAAACATCCGATCTGTTATCTTTTCAATCCCAACTGCTGAATTAACTTGACCATAAGGTGGATTTACCAACCCGGTCATATCAAAATCATAGGCCAAAGGGATAATTGTTTTTTCACCTACCAACATTACTTTTTGATTATGCTGATACAATCCCGACCAATCCGTATTGCCAATCATCATCTGAAACAAGTCATGCCGAACCGTAGCGGAGTCCTCCATGATGTTTGGCGGTATTTTCTTGCTCAAGATCTCACCGTCAAATCGCTTGGCCACCTCGTCATCGTCTTCAATAAGAATCCCCAACAGGACAACTGGTTCTGCCTTTTTATCATCTAGATTGGTAAATTCCACTCTGACTAATCGAGTATCAAATGTATAAGGGGTAACCTGTTCAAAAAGCTGATAGGCAAGGTATTCTTTACCCAAAAAGCTATCGGCAAATTTTGTTTTACTGCAAGGCAAGACCAGCTTTAAACTTCTATTTCCTTGAAAAATGGTTCCCTTTGCTTCATCTTTTTTCAATTTGATCCGCATGGGTGGATAATAGCAGTTGGCCAGCCTGAAATTCCCTCTGGTCCGGATTTCAAAAGGAAAGGTCTCCCAACTTCCGGAGGAAGTTTGCACGGAAATCTCCGAATCCATGTAAGTGGAGTCATTGGTTTTGGATTTGATTTCCTTGATCGAAAAATTCATCTTCATGGAAATCGGAACTTCAGAATCAAAAAGTTTTTCGATTTCCTGAGATACCCCATCAGACCAGAAAGCGAATAGAAATAGGACTGAAAGTAAAATTGACTTTCTCATAAGGCTTGCTGTTTAAAATTTTAATTTGATAAAAAACGCTATTCAGAAAAGGAGTTGAAAGCCACCTTACCCAAAAACAGGCTTCAAATACGGCTCACTCTCGTTGATAATTTAATCTTAAAATCGAGGAAATAGAAGCTTCCCAAAATAAATCGGTCTGTCAGGCTTTTGGCCTTGCTTCCCAAATCCTCATAAAAAGCATGTGCGCCATGCGTCGGGCGTGTTCTTTGGCATAGTCCGCCACTTCTCCTTCAAAATACTGATCTAAAGTAGCAAACCATAATTCCAACCAACTGCCAAAGTGCACCTGATCAATCGAATAATCTACTTTTTCATCCACCTCGCGATGGACCTTTGTGGGATTAAACTTGCCTGCCCCCGGTCCAGTCTGAAGTAAAATCATTTCCCAAAAATCAGACAAGTGAACCAAATGAACCTCCCAATCCTGAACTACTTCATTGAAAACAGGTCCCAACAATTCATGGACTCTTACTTGTTCGTAAAAGCTTCTAACCAAGAGATCAACCTCTTTTCGGGATTGGATCGGGATTCGTTTCATTTCAAAACTGGGGCTAAAACCTCTTTTTTTCCATCAATTCCTTCAGGAATAGGAAGACCCAAAAGCTGACAAAGCAACGGGTAAATGTGGATATTCTGAAAGGCTTCGATCTGAAATCCCGATTTAATCTGAGGGCCTTTGGCATAAAAAATTCCCCACATCTCTTGATTTCTTGGACTGAACCCATGCTCTCCAAACACATTGGTTTTGAACCTTGCCGAGTTGTTTTGATACCTGACCATGCCCCGCTCATCGGCCAGGTAATAGCCTAATCTGGGAAGAATAACCAAATCTCCTACCCTTTGAGGGAATTTACTGATGTCTGTATAGTTTTCATTGGTTTGCAGATCGTCGATGGTAATATCCTCGCTTCGCTCCTTCAGCTGCTTGATGACTTTCTCTTTTTCAGATGGATTTTTCAGATGAAGGTGTGCCAAAGCACCATTGTTGACCACCCTTGCTTCAATCCCTTGCGTCAACTGATCCAGATTGATCAGTTGTTCTTTTTTCACATCGGCCATCCCATGATCAGAAACCAAAATGAGATGAATTTCCTCCTCAAAGCTTTTTAGCCCTTCAAACAAGGCTCCAAGTTCGCGATCGAGACGAGTCAGGGTCTTTTTCAATTCCGCATCGTTGGAGGGACCAAATCGATGACCGGTATCGTCCATATCAGAAAAATATAGAGTGATCATTTGAGGACGATCTTCCGCCGGCAATTGAAGCCATTCAAAGACTTTGGCAATACGCGTTAGATTGGGAACACTCCCGTCGTAATCATAGTAATAGGTTGGCCGCACTCCCTGCACGGGTGCTTCCGAACCCACGAAAAAGTAACTGGCTGATTTGATTCCATTTTGCTCTGCCCACACCCAAATCGGTGTGCCGCCATACCAATAGCCATCTTGTACCACCTCGCGATTTCCCATCGTGTAGACTTGATTTTTGAAGGGTTCGTAGAAGGCATTGTCCACCAAACCATGGTGCTCCGGGAGCATTCCAGTAGCGATGGTGTAGTGATTGGGGAAAGTTTTGGATGGGAAAGAAGGAATCAAACCCTTGGCAGCAGTGCCCTCAGCAATAAATCGGCTGAGATTCTCAGGCTGAAAGCGCTCCACGTAATCGTACCGAAAGCCATCCAAGGAAATCAAAATGACGACGGGCTTCTTTTCTTGAGAAAAGGCAATCGAAGCCTGAAAAAACCAAAGTAAGAGTAAAATCCTTCGCATTTTTTATTTCAAAATTACCCATCAAACCTTGGTATGCAATCCTTTTTTTGGAGATTCAAGGCATGTTTGTTTCGCTATGAAAAATCTCCCAATCCTGATTCTCTTGCTCTTTGGTTCCTGTGTTCAAGCAGAAAAACCTCCTCGCCCCAAGGTGATCCTAACGGATGAGCAGCTGCTTGATACGGTCCAATACTACACGTTCCAATATTTCTGGAAAGGTGCCGAACCCAACTCGGGTATGGCCCCTGAGCGAATTCACATCGATGGAGTCTATCCGGACAATGATGCACACATCATCACCACCGGAGGCACAGGAATGGGCTTGATCGGAATTCTGGGAGCCATCGAACGCGGCTGGATCAGTCGGAAAGAGGCTGTAGGACGATTTGACAAAATGCTCACCTTCTTGGAAAAAGCCGATCGCTGGAATGGCATCTGGCCACATTGGCTGGATGGGAGAACAGGCCGTGTCAAACCCTTTTCTCCAAAAGACGACGGGGCAGATTTGGTAGAATCAGCTTTCCTAATTCAGGGATTACTCGTAGTTAGAGAATATTTCAAAAGCGGAAATGAAGCTGAAAAATCCATTGCTGCAAGAATTGACAAACTCTGGAAGGAGATGGACTGGACCTTCCATACTCAAGGCAAAGAGGTGCTGTATTGGCATTGGTCCCCAAGGTTTGGTTGGGAAATGAATTTTCCGCTCGAAGGATACAACGAATGCCTGATCGCCTATGTACTTGCAGCGGCTTCTCCAACCCAAGCTATTTCCAGCCAAGCCTATCACAAAGGCTGGGCAAGATCAGGTGGAATCCGTGCGACAAATTCAGAAGGATATGGCTTCCCACTCCAGCTTCGACACAATGGTGCCGAGCAACTGGGAGGACCGCTATTTTGGGCCCATTATTCTTACCTGAGCCTCAATCCCAAAGGCCTGAAAGATCAATATGCGGACTATTGGCAGGAGAATGTGAACCAAACTTTGATCAATCGGGCTTGGTGCATCGAAAATCAAAAAAAATTCAAAGGATATGGGGAAAATCTATGGGGACTGACGGCATCGTATTCGATCAATTTCTATGACGCCCATCGTCCTGGAAATGACACCGGAGTCATCTCTCCCACGGCTGCAGGATCTTCGATTGTCTACACGCCCGAAGAATCCCTAAAAGTGATCCGAAACCTCTATGAAAATTATGGAGATAAAATCTTTGGTCCGTATGGGTTTTATGACGCGATGAGTCCGGAACATAATTTCTTCCCACAGCGGTATTTAGCGATCGACCAAGGCCCGATGGTATCCATGATCGAAAACTACCGAAGCGGACTAGGCTGGAAGTTATTCATGCAAATTCCTGAAATTCAAAATGGACTGGATAGACTGGGTTTTAGCTATCAAAAACCTAATTAATCCTAGATATCCAGACGCATCAAAAAATCATTTTGGATCTCATCTCCAAAAGGAAAAGGATGGCTTCCGAAGATCCGGAGGCCATTTTTTTCATAAAATCGGATAGCTCGAGCATTGTGCTCCCAAACGCCCAGCCAGAGGTAGTCTTTCTGATGTTGCTTCGCAAAGTCGATGGCTGTATCGAGTAGCTTTTTCCCTAATCCACTTCCCAAATACTCTACCAAGACATACAATCTAGCGATCTCTAAGCTTTTGGGATCGTGTACGTCTGTCTGCGCAGGCACCAGATTGACTTTGGTGTAAGCGATGATTTCCCCCTCGAGCTCAGCCACAAAAAAGGTGGAAGCAGGATTGGCCAGTTCCTTATCAAACTGGTTCAACGTAAATGCTTCCGCAAGGTAAGCAGCTACATTTTCAGGTTTATTTCCGGCTGTAAACGCTTGCAAAAAGGCGGTTCGAGCCATGTGGAGCAAATCCCCAAGGTCAGATTGCGTAGCTTTTCGGATGACAGGTTCGAGACTTGGATTTTCCATGTTAGAGTTTCTTGAGCGCGACATCGATCTGGGAGGTGGGGAATTCACCCAAAATAGCACGGTAATTCCCTTTGGAACTGATCACCACAAAGCTCCTGCAAGGATAGGGATATTTGAAGAAATTGGCTTTAAACACTTCTTCCGGGTCAGGAACCCAAGTCATGATGCCTTTGTATTTTTCCAGTCCATGGGGATGCTGGTACACATACACCGGTTCGGAGGCATTATGCTTTTCGGCGTAGCGGAGAATGGCTTTGTGGTCATTTACAAGATTTTTGGGATCATTTGCCAAGCCTGTGGAATTGCACTCATCCTTACCGGGATAATAGATCACTATCAGGGGTTTGCCCGCTGCAAAATCAGCCTCCCGACCCAACTTTTGGTAAAAAAGCTTGGCATCCGTCAAGCCCGACGGCATCCGGTGAACCAGCTTCATATCTCCCTCCTGATCTCCCGGTACCCCGAAATAGGGCCCGTTTAGGATTTTGTCCTCGTACTCGGTCTTGACGATCCTCCTTCCCAACTCATTGAAGTAGGTTTGGGGAAAAGCCTCCCCCACCAAGCAAATAAGCAGAAAACCCAGAAAATACCCGCTTTTGATCATGTCGCAAATTGAATTGAAAATCCAAGAAAAAAATATACCTCAGTTTCTTATGTATATAAGAATTTGATATATTCGAACTCAAACTTAACACCATGTCAAGCAACGCGCTGATCAAAGGAAGCCTTCAGACCATCATCCTCAAGCTACTCGAGGAAAATGAGAAGATGTACGGCTACGAAATCACCCAAAAAGTGAAAGAACTCACCGCAGGCGAGATCAAAATCACCGAGGGCGCCCTCTACCCTGCCTTGCACAAACTGGAAGCCGAAGGACTGCTGACCACCGAAATCCAGCAAGTAGACAATCGGGTCCGGAAATACTACAGCCTGACCAAGGATGGGCAAAAGGAAGTAAGCTCCAAGTTGGCCGAGCTCCAGTCATTTGTAGAAAGCATGCAGCGCATCATCAATCCGGGATTGAAGCCGGAATTGGGATTTTAATTTTTGAAAAATGAGGCAATTGAACCAATTAGAGCTAAAAGAAATCCAACGGTCAATTTTCCACAAGGAAATTTCCTCGGCAGAAGTCCTTGCGGAAATCTATGACCATTACGTGAGCCACTTGCAAGAATTTCCAGAGAGTGAGTTTGGATCCCAACTTTTAGATTTGGAGCAAAAGTTTACTCAATCATACTGCCATTCTATTCAGGCTAAATTCAACAAATCGGTCAGAGAAGACATTAGCAAAACGCAGTGGTGGGTGCTTAAAAGCTATTTCTGTACCTCTCGGTGGATTTATGCAGTAGGGATTTTAGCTGTAATTTTTTATGTAGCTACTCAGACCAAGTCCCAGCAAGAAATCGGATTACTATTATTATCTCCTTTGATTTTATTGACTTTGATGTATATAATTTTCAACTGGAGAGTGGCTAAAAAAATCCGCCCCATCAAAAGCATTTTTAAAGAAATGGGAATTCCAATTACATCAAGTGTCTCTATACCCATTTCTGAGCGGCTTTATTTACCTGTGCTACTTGCCCAAGTCCTGATTTATTTCCCAAGACTATTTTCTTTTGACTTGGATTTGGGTTCGCTGTTACCTGGAATTGCAGCAGTAATTACCTCCCTATTAACCCTGTATATGCTTTCTCTCCTAGAAGTATGGAAAATCAAATCCAAAACTGCTTTGCTATGAGAACTCTTACACCTCAAGAAATCTCCCAAATCGATCAACGGCTTGAAAGCCTGAAAATCCAGTATCTCGAAATCTTACAAGAGATTCGGGACCACTATTTTACTGAGTTGGAGAAAAAGACTGTTGACAAGTTTGATGCAACTTTTCAGCAGCTCAATGAGACCTTTGCTTGGTCAGTGGTGAAAGGGATGGAAAAGGAAGTTCGGAAAGCAACCAATCGGCAGATCGGTCAGTTACAGCTGGATTCTCTGAAATTCTGGAAACTTGGCTGGAAAGAAAACTTAGTTTATACCTCATGGCTAGGGTTAATGGTTATAGCCTTTTTGAATTTTGGAATAACAGGCTTACTGTTTACCACTTCGATTCTTTCATTTATGGTAATCATAGGAATTTGGAATAAGCTTGGTTTTAAAGACGCTTTAAATCTTTCGATCACAAGGCACAAGCCATTAAACAGCTTAAAAGTTGGAGTTTTCTCAAGAATGGGATTTGCTTTTGGGATGCTCCCTTGGATTCATTTTGGAACCAAGCTGAGTTCCGTCGATGCAATTTTTGATAACTCTCAGTTCATTTTAGGAATCATTATACTCATAGCTTCACTATACCTTTTTTCATTGGTCAAAGTCGCTTTTCACCAAAAACTGAAACCGGCATGAACCTCTCCCTCGACCAAATCGCTACGCTCAAAAAACTCATTTCCGCCAAAGGGTATGAAGAGATAGATGTGCAGTATGAAATCCTCGATCATGTGGCCTGTCGGTTCGAGGTGCTGATGTCCGATAATCCCAAACTGACCTTAGATGAAGCATTTTGGAAAGCGCATTCGGAATTTGGGATTTTTGGATTTGCCGACTTGGCGGATTCCTATCGGGAAAATATCCGCAAGAAGTTTTGGAACCGCTATTGGGCGAGTTTGAGAAGCTTAGTCACTTCCTATCGAGTCGTTTATTTATTCCTCTTGGGATGGACTTTTCATTTGATCAGTCAAAACTTCACCCTTTTTGGAGAACAATTGACTGCACCGGGTTGGGGATTAGTAGGACTGATGCTGAGCATGGTCTTTTTGGTGATTTATTACCATCGAATCGGTAAAAACTATAGAAAATACGCGACTTTCAGACATGCGCTGAGCTTTACAGGAGGGATGCATTTGATCATGCAATTTGCCCTTCAAGGATCAAAATACTTAACGAGTCCCGAAATAGCATTGAAATTTACTTTTCAGGGAGTCTTTGCCTGGTTAGCTATCATTTCCATGCTTATCGGCTGGATTTCCATATTCCTTTTACCAAAAATCATCCAAGAAGCTGCTGCCGATACCCAGCGATTGAAGTCGATTTACGAAGCATGAACTTTTGCTCTTCGCCGTGGTGAGTGTCTCCACTCACCGGAACCAATCCAACTTCAAGAACTTGGAACTTTTTTATTCCCCCAAAAAATCACCAGTGCCGCAGTCCCAAACATAATCAGGCTATAAATCGCCGATGGGATCGTCATCACCGAATTGACAATCAACGTAGCAGCGATGGTAATCCCCAAGGTGCCATTTTGGATTCCTGACTCGACAGCTATGGTGAGGCTTTGCCGGAAATTCAGCCCAGCCACCTTTGCAACTCCATATCCCAATCCAAGGGTTGCCAGGTTTAATGCGAGAGAAGCAGGTCCCGCATCGATAAAAAACTGAACCAAGTTGTCTCTTTCCTTGACAAAAGCCGAAACTACGATCAGTATAAAAAAGACCGTTGAAAACTGCCGAAATGGAATTTCCAACTTTTTGGCAAGGGCAGGTACTTTCTTAAGGACCACCATACCGATAGCCACCGGGATGATCGTGATGACCAACACAGAGATTACCGTTCCTAAGATTTCAAGCTGTTGCTCTTCACCACCCGGGATAAAATAGCCGATCGAAAAATTGACCACAAACGGGATAGTCAACACCGTAATCATGGAAGAAAAGGCTGTCAAGGTAATCGAAAGCGCGGTATCTCCTTTGGCTAGGTGCGTGATCAGATTGGATGTAGCGCCACCGGGGCAAGCCGCCAAAATCATCAAGCCCACCGCTAACTCGGGAGAAAGCCCGAGGCCATTGGCGATAAAAAAGGCGACTACAGGCAGCAGTACAATCTGATTTAAAAGTCCAAGCAAAACAGCCTTGGGGTAAATCAAGATCCGCTTAAAGTCTGACAAAGTGAGGCTAAGCCCCATCCCGAACATGATCACTGCCAATGCCAGTGGCAGAAATAGCTCGGTAAGAATGCTGGACTGCATGATATTTTGGGTTTGAAGTTTTTTAGGGTGATCAGAATCTAATCCTAGAGATTTGAAAATTGGTTATTGGTTATTGGTCATTGATCATTGATCATTGGTAATTGGTTATTGAATTTCCCTTTCTCTTGCCGCTACAGCAGTCCTGCCACCGCAAACCCAACATACGTTCCAAGCGCATTCCCAAGGCTCCCAACCAGCATACCGGGTAGAAGCAGATCGGGTCGGTTTAAACTTTCGGCTGAGGCAATGGCGGTGGTATTCCCTCCCACATTTGCCTGCGAGGCTACTGCTATCACATCCCAATCCATCTTCAGCAGCGCCCCCACCCCGAAAATCACCAACCCGTGAATCAGAACCAGTAAACCCACAAACAGCATCAGCGTCCCCGCCAACTCACCGGTCTGTGCCAAGGCCCCAAAATCGCACAGCGTCCCGATCACAGCAAGAAAGATCAAGATCATAAAGAATCCGACCGTATGCTTGCCATACAGCTGCTGCACAGAAGGAAACTGGGCGAGAATCAAGGCCAAGGTGGTGAGAAAGATGATTTCAGGCACCTGAGGAAACCAGCCCACCAAGACTTTGCTCACCGTAATTCCCAAGAAACCCAGCGCTAGCAGCGAAGCCAAGGATGAAATCGATACGTATTCGATACCCTGTGACTTTTCTCCAGTATGTGCAGAAGCAAGTTTCTTTCGCGGAAATAACTTTTGCAGATACTTTGGCAGGATAAGCGTGGCAATGATCCAAGGAGTACCAATCAGATTATCCACCACCGTGGCAGCAGCATAGAGATTTCCGCTTTGGTTGACTTCATAATGCAGGGCAATCGCATTGAAATTGATCGAGCCGCCGATGTAAGTCCCGGTGAACATTCCCGCAATGGCAGGTGCCAACTCCCCAATCTGAACAGCCGGATTCACCAAAACCCAAGAAACTAATACCCCAATTACGGTAGCGAGAGAACCCAACAGAAACATCATCAAAAGTGGAAATCCTGCCTTTTTTATACTTTTCAAATCTACCTCCAGCATGGTAATGAAAATACCCAAGGGAGCGAGGTATTGAAAAACTCCATCATACACCGGACTGCCATCCATCGCACTTGGAATTACACCCAAATTCGAAAGCAAGGCGCAAATCAAAATCGCCCAAATGGGCATGCCGACAGTTTTACCCCAAGAAAATCGGGTCAACCATGTGGCAAAAAAAACAGCAATACAGAGGGTTCCGGCAATAAAGAGTGGCTCTTGGGTAAATGTCATTCAGGAAAATAGAAAAAATTAGACAAATCCACCCAAAGTGAAATTCTCATCTAAAAAATTTACAAACCGAATCAATCACAAATCCCAACTCCTCCACCTTCAAATACGGATTCAAGGGAAGGGAAAGCCCATGATTGGTTAGATTTCTTGCACTTTGAAAATCTCCTTTTGTCAAATAGGGCTTCAAATCCGGTACGATGGCAGGGTAATGAATAGCTGTTCCGATTCCCCTTTCAGCCAAAAACTGTTTCAGTTCATCTCGCCGCTGAGTCTGAATCACAAACAAATGGGCATTGTGATCCTCTCCTACTATATCTTCTGGCAAAATCAACTCAGAAATACCTCCAAAAGCCTCCAAATAGGTCTTAGCGATTGATTTGCGTATTGCCTGATTTTTCTCAAAATCCTCCAGCATGACATTCAGAAAAGCTGCCTGCACCGTATCTATGCGACTGTTTCTACCAACTGTCTCATGCTGATCTCGGATAGGCTGACCGTGATTGAGTAGAAGCCTCATTTTTTTCGCCAATTCACCTTCTTGAGTCAGGCACATCCCCGCTTCTCCGAGTGCTCCGAGATTTTTGGTAGGGTAAAAACTCAAGCAACCGATATCTCCCCAAGTTCCCGCAGCCTTGGTATGTTGAAAAGAACCAAATGCCTGAGCAGCATCTTCAATCACAAAAAGATGATGAAGCTTGGCTTTTTCCATCAGCAATTTCATTTCCACCATTTTTCCATAGAGATGGACCGGAATCACCGCTTTGGTTTTTGGTGTCACTGCCTTTTCCCAATCTGATCTCAGTAAACCTTGCGGATCTGTATCCCAAAAAATTGGTTTCGCCCCAACTAACACCACCGCCTCTGCAGTGCTGACCCAGGTCATAGCCGGGACGATCACCTCATCTCCAATACCGATACCCAAAGCACGCAAAGCCAACTCCAACGCATCGGTTCCATTCGCACATGGGATGGAATGCTTCGATTTCAGGATGTCGGAAACGGATTGTTCCAAGGCCTGAACTTCCTTTCCCCCTGAAAAAATTCCTGCCTCCAACACTTCTGAGAACCGTGATTTTAGCCTTGATTTTAGGCTTTCTTCCATTCGGCTTAGATCAAGAAATGGTATGTTCATCGAGGATTTTGGCAAGTTGGTGACTGAGGTATTGACGGGAGTATTTTTCTAGATCTTTTGGATCAACCTTTTTCGCAGAAGAATCCATCAAGGCCCTCAGCTGCCCTCTTATGGTTAACGCATCTGTATGAGCGATCACCTCCCCGGCACCGGCATCTTTTAGGATTCTGGCAGAGTCTCCTTTGGGATCACCCAAAGCCAGAACAGGCACTTCGGTTGCCAGATATTCAAACAGTTTCCCGGGAATATTCCCCTGGGCATTTTTAGTATCTGTCAGGATCAAGACCAACACATCAGCTTTGGCATAAAATCCAAAAACCTCACCATGCGAAACATACCCGGCAAAATGAATCCGCTCACTTAGCCAAGGGTCTTGCTTGACATATGCCTGAACCTGTTCGCTGACTTTGCCCACAAAAGTCCATTTCACTTCTTCTACTCCACCTTCAAACTCGGCCTTCAATGCCTCCATCAAAGGAATTGGGTTTCGGATAGCATCGATTATTCCTGAGTAGACTAAATGGAGCTTTCCAGCTTCTTTTTCTCTTGGAGAAAAGCCAAGAGGGATATCACCGGGATCGTAACCATTGGTTAGCAGGTTAATTTTTCGACGGGCAAGCTTCTCCAAATCCCCTTGAAAAGTCGGAGAAATGGTCAACACTACATTGGCTTCTTTCAGTACAGTCTGCTCTAACTGCTGATGTTTTTTTCGGATAAAGGAAGTCATCGGAAGCGTGTCCAAAAACTCCCATTGCGACCAAGGATCCCGGAAATCAGCGATCCAGGGCAATCCGGTCTTACGCTTCAGTTCTCGCCCGATCAAATGCATGCTATGCGGTGGGCCCGTGGTAATAACGGCTTGAAACTGCCCACTCTGCACCAAATCTGTCAAAAATTTCACGGAAGGTTTCACCCAGAATACTCTGGGATCTGGGACCAATAAATTGGCTCTTGCCCAGATTGCTGCTTTCTCCAAGAACCCCTTTTCTTTTTGCTCCAAAAGACGTCCGGGATGAGTTTTGGTTTTCCCTTTCACTTTGGAAAAAAGTTGGTACGGCTCCCAAATCGGGAATTTGATTACCTCCAGCTGCTTGGGCACCTCTTTCTCCAGACTTTCATCCCTGAGGTCAAAGTCCGGATTTTCGGGGGTAAATATCACCGGTTCCCAACCTGCGTTGGGCAAATACTTGGCAAACTTCAACCAACGCTGCACTCCGGAGCCACCGCTTGGAGGCCAGTAGTAAGTAATGATAAGTACGCGTCGGGTCATTTGCTGAGTTGAAATTAGGTTAAGCCTAACAAAGTAAATCAAACCCTTGAGGTTTTGAAAACCACAAGGGTTACCCAAAAAAGAAAGGGGAAAGTTTTCTCTCCCCTATTTCTTCATTATTCATTATTCGACGTTCGGTATTCGACCTTATTCAAAAACCTTCGAGGTTTTAGAAACCTCAAAGGTTTTATTCGCCTTGCGCCAAAGAGTAACCTCTCACTCCATCGAAAGTGTACAGGTGCTCTGTCTTGATAAAGTCGAAGCCCAACTTTTCGATTTGCTGTAGCAAGTCCAACACTTGGGCGTGAGTCACCACACTGGCATCGTCGGTCTTGAATCGGCATCTCCAGTGGTCGGTGCAGAAAGTTTCCTTCATTCCTTCAGGGAAAACTTTCACCCCTCTGTTCGTGATCAAGTGCAGCTGAAGTCCGTTGGCATTGGCCTGACGAAGCTTCTCTCCAATGACATTTGGATCTCTTCCATCCTGATCCCAATCTATAAATACATCCACACCAGTCAATTCCTTTTTTGCTTTTGCCTTGGGTCTGAGTTTGGTGTCCATCGGCTTGATTTCCCCTTTTTCAAACTCAGCAGGAGCCATCGAAGTTGGCAATTGTCCCAAGCGCTCAATTACCGCCTGAGCAAACTCTTGAGTACCTACTTTTTTGGAAGAAAGTCCTTCCTGAAAGATGTCTCCGGTGTGGATTCCGTCTTCCAGAGTCTTCATCCAGGCATTGGAGATTTTCTCAGCGACTTCCGGCTGCCCAATATGGACGAGCATCATGATCGCTCCATTGAGCAAACCCGATGGATTGGCAATGTCCATACCTGCAATGTCAGGAGCAGAACCGTGGATTGCCTCAAACATGGCCACTTCCTCACCCACGTTGGCAGAGCCACCAAGACCAACCGAACCGGTTACCTGTGCTGCGACGTCAGAAATGATATCGCCGTACAAGTTGAGGGTAACGATCACATCAAAAATCTCTGGACGGTCTGCAATCAGAGCAGTTCCGATATCTATAATCTTGTGGTCAGTTTGGATCTCAGGATACTCTTTTGCGATTTCATCAAAAGTTTTGTGGAATAGACCATCGGCCAACTTCATGATGTTGTCCTTGGTCATGCAGGTTACCTTTTTACGGCCGTACTTTTTAGCATATTCAAAAGCATAGCGGATAATTTTCTCGGAACCTGGCTGAGAAATCACTTTCAGACACTGATAGACTTCATTGGTCTGACGGTGCTCGATGCCAGCGTATAGATCCTCCTCATTTTCTCGAATGATGACCAGGTCAGTCTTCGGGAAATAGGTCTTAATGAAAGGAGAATAAGCTTTGCAAGGTCTCACGTTGGCATAGAGACCAAATGACTTTCGGGTAGTTACATTGAGCGACTTGAAACCACCGCCCTGAGGCGTGGTGATGGGAGACTTTAAAAAAACTTTCGTCTCTCTCAAGGAATCAAATGACTTCGGCTCCATCCCTGAGCTGATTCCTTTGAGGTACACTTGCTCCCCAATTTCAATTACATCGTACTCCAATTGTGCTCCGGCAGCTTCCAAGATTGCCAGGGTTGCTTTCATGATTTCTGGGCCGATTCCATCGCCATAGGCCACGGTAATTTTTCTTTTGGAGGACATATAGTAGTTGTTTTAGTTTGAAATTTGCTGCCGCAAAAGTAATCAAAAATGCCTGAAGGGCTTGGACTTTCATACTAAAATTGCCTAATGGAAAAGATTAAAAATCTTGTGAAACAGCTCAGAACTAGGCCTTTTTGATTTTTCGCAAAAAGACAAATTTGGCATTGTAGCCCACTGACTTATATTTGCTTTCCCCTTACTTCAAGATTATGTCTCAATTTGTCAACATCCTCACAGAAGAAAAAAACGGAGTTCTATACCTGACCGTCAATCGGGAGGATAAAATGAATGCCTTGAATTTCGGTACCCTGGAAGAACTGAAAATGATCTTCGAACAGGTAATTGACGACAAATCGTTGAAGGCGGTCATTTTAACCGGTGCAGGTGAAAAAGCTTTTGTAGCCGGTGCTGACATCAGCGAAATTGCTACACTGAATGAAGTAAACGCGCGAAAATTTGCAGAGAACGGACAGGAGATTTTTGCCATGATTGAAAACTGCCACAAGCCGGTCATCGCTGTGACCAATGGTTATACTCTAGGTGGAGGCTGCGAACTGGCCATGGCCTGCCACATGCGGATAGCTACTGCCAATGCGAAATTCGGTCAGCCTGAAGTTAATCTAGGCATCATTCCCGGATATGGAGGTACCCAACGGCTCACGCACCTGATCGGACGAGGGAAAGCCAACGAGCTGATGATGACCGGAGACATGATCGGAGCAGATGAAGCCAAAAGTCTTGGGTTGGTCAATTATGTCCTTCCTACCAAAGAGGAAGCAATTGCAAAGGCTGAGGAAATCCTCACCAAAATCATGAGCAAAGCACCACTAGCCATTGGCATGATTGTGGACTGTGTAAATGCCGCATTTGCCGAAGAAAACGGTTACCAAACCGAAGCTAATTCTTTTGCCCGCTGTGTGAAGTCGGGAGACTACAAGGAAGGAACGACTGCATTTCTGGAAAAAAGAAAGCCGGTTTTCAGAGGAGAATAAGTCACTCCCTATTCGATGAGCCAACTGAAAAAACTTGCCGGACAGACGGCCATCTACGGACTGAGCAGCATCCTCGGCCGGTCCATCAATTTTTTACTGATCATTGTCTACACAGCCTACCTAGACAAGGCAGCTCTTGGGGCGTTTACCGGAATCTATGCCCTGATTGGCTTCCTCAACATTGTTTTCACCTATGGGATGGAAACTGCCTTTTTCCGATTTTCCACAGGGAAAAATCTTGACCCGGCGAAAGTATATCAAAGTTCCCAATCGCTTCTCATCACTTCCTCGCTGATCCTTGGGTCAGGTATGTACCTGTTGGCTCCATGGCTTTCTGAAGTCATGAATTATCCCGACCAAGCTTATCTCTTCCGCTGGACAGCTCTGATTCTTTCATTTGACGCGATATTGGCCATTCCTTTTGCAAAACTGCGCCTGGAAAATCGTGCTATTGCTTTTGCCGGCGCCAAGCTGATCAACATCCTTTTAAATGTCCTTTTCAATTTACTTCTGATTATTTGGATTCCGGGCTGGATTGAATCAGGCAATCTAGAGCAGGGATTTTTGGGATTTCAGCAGGATTGGGGAGTAGAATACATCCTGCTTTCCAATCTCTTGGCCAATGGTTTGATCATCCCATTTGTCTGGTGGAGAGCCGGATTATTCAGATTCACACTTGAAAAAGAGATTATCAAACCCATGTGGAAGTATTCCCTTCCACTCCTATTTATGGGACTCGCCGGGGTGACTAATGAACTGGTTTCCCGATTACTCTTTGAGTATATATTACCGGTCAATTACTTCCCCGGAATGACTTCCCGTGAAGCCGCAGGTATTTTCGGCGCTAATTTCAAATTGGCCATTCTGATGAATCTAGTCATTCAGGCATTCAAATACGCAGCAGAACCCTTCTTTTTCCGCCAATCTACCGACAAAAACTCACCTCAGCTGTACGCCAAAGTGATGCATGCCTTTATCTTATTTTGTTCCCTTCTGATGATCGCTATCTCGGTCAATCTATTTTGGATCGGACCGCTTTTTCTGAAAGGAGCTGCCTATGCCACCGGATTTTACATTGTGCCAGTTTTGTTGATGGGCTACTTGCTTCTTGGGGTGTATTTCAATCTTTCCATCTGGTTTAAGGTTACAGATAAGACCAGCTACAGCTTTTGGATCACTTTCATTGGAGCCTTGGTCAGCGTGGCAATTATCGTAGGATTGGTGCCAGTTTGGGGATTTATGGGAGGAGCTTTGAGTACCTTAGGCTGCTATTTGGTGATGACAGTGATATGCTTTGGATATGGTCAAAAGTTTTACCCCATACCCTATCAGACCGGGAAGGCAATCCTCTACTTGGTTTTGGCTTTTGCCTTGAGTTATGGAGGATTTTACCTAGATCTACAGTCTCAGGTGATGAATTTTTTCGCAAAAAATACAGCCGTATTGATCTTCCTTGGCCTAGTGATTTTGCTGGAAAAAGATCAATTGAACTCGCTATTTTCCCTCAAAAAAAAGAAAGCCTAAACTTCCACCTAAGGCTCCCGTATTCGGGATTAGTTCGGCCTTTTTAAACAAAAGGCATTATGTTTGTGACTCGGTGTTGCTATTCCCCAATCCAGTGAGATTAATCCCCGTTCTGATTCTTTTATTCATTTCAGCAGGAAATCCGATTTCGGTTTTTTCGCAGACCAAGCTATCCAAGAAAGAAGCTAAAGCGCAGGAAAACCAGACCAAAGCTACCCGCTATTTCATTGAAGGAGAAAAAGCTTTGGTACTGGGTGAGCTGGAGAAGTCTTTTTTTTACCTGCAAAAAGCGCAGGAACTTTCTCCGGATGAACCTGCCATTTCTTACAAGCTTGCTGAGGTACTCGTCCGTAATAATCAGGCAGAAAAAGCACTCCCTTTCGCAGAAAAAGCAGTCAACGGAGATCCTGACAATAAATACTATGCGCTCATGGTCGCAGAGATTTATTCCAATCTCAAGCAGCCTCTCAAAGCAGCGGCGATTCTGGACAGACTGACCACCGAATCGGACAAAAACCAGCAGTACAACCTGGATCTTGCTTCCATATACCTCAGTGCCAATGAATTTGACAAAGCGTTGGTTGTGCTTGACCGAGCGGAGGAATATTACGGTATCCGGGAGCCTTTCACGGTGCAAAAGCAGCGAATCTATCTTCGGAAAAACAACCTCCCCAAGGCAATCGAGGAAGGAAATAAGCTGATCGATGCCTTTCCCGGTAATCCCAATTACGTACTCAATCTGGTAGAAATTCTCTATAACAACGCCAAGCTGGATGAGGCGTTGAGTCTGGTCTCAGAAGAGATCGGAAAATATCCTGATCAGGCCGAACTTCAGATGGCGGCCTACACCCTCCTTAAAGAAAAAGGACAAACTCAAAAAGCCACTGACTATTTGATCAGAGCTTTCAAGAGCCAGGATCTGGATGCTGAGGTGAAAACAAAGACCTATTTGTCTATCCTCCAAGAATTCAAAACCAGCGAGCGAGATGCCTTACTCAATCAGTTGGAGGGGATCCTGGCAGAAACCAATCCCAACAACAGCTTTGTGTTTGCTGCATTGGGCGAGCGCAAAAAATCCGAAAGCAACCTTCCGGAGGCACTGACCTTATTCAAAAAATCGCTTGCCATCCAGCCTAAAAATGCGCCTGTGTTGGAAGAAGTCATACTGAGTTCCTTTGGGGAAAATGCCAATTTTGAAGAACTGGAAAATTACACCACCATGGGAGTGGATGAATTTCCGGAGGCGCCAGAATTCTGGTTTTACGATGGGGTGGTAAAGTCTGCTCGAAAAAAAGACTCTCTCGCAGTGGTTTCTCTGGAAAAAGCCTTAGCTCTCAATGCCGGAAAAAACCAACAATTAGCTCAGGTAAGTTTTGGCTCACTTGGAAACAGCCTTTACAATCTTGGACAGAAAGACTCTGCTTTTGTGAATTTCGAACGAGCGCTCAAGTTGAATCCAAACGATGACCAAGTATTGAACAATTACGCTTATTTTTTATCGTTGGATAAAAGAGAACTTGAAAAAGCAAAAACCATGGCAGAGCGGGTGGTCAGGAAAAATCCTAAAAACTCCACTTACCTCGATACTTACGCTTGGGTTCTATTTCAGATGGGTAAATACCAAGAGGCAGCTCAGCAGATGGATGCTGCCATCAAAAATGACAACAATCCAAGTGGCGTGATGCTCGAGCATTACGGAGATATTTTATACCATTTAGGAAAAATACAAGAGGCAATTACCTGGTGGAAAAAAGCAGAAGGATCCTCTGAAGCCTCGGATAAGCTTTCTCAGAAAATCAAAGAAGGAAAATACTATGAGTAGATTTTTTACAGGTTTGATTCTAGCCGGAATGTTGATCTTGGCAGGATGTGCAAAAAAAACCATCCTATTTGAAGGAGACGGTAAAATGGAGGAATTTACTCCACTCGCTGCCAAGTACGACTACTTGAGTGCCAAGGCAAAAATCGTGATTGAAGAAGAATCAGGAAAAATCACCCGAGGTACTCTGACTGTACGAGCCAAAAAAGACAGCGTACTTTGGTTTACCATGTCTCCGGGCATGGGAATGGAAGCGATCCGAGGCCTATTTACCCAAGACAAAATCCAAATCCGAGACCGTGTTGGCAGAGATGATGTCAACCTGACCTATAAAGAGTTTGAAAATCTTTTTGGTCTCCGCTTATCGCTGGACTTGTTTCAAAATGTCATTTGGGCAAATGTCCCTTTTCCTGTGACTTACGAAGACAGATTGGTACGGGTAGGGAAAAAATTTGAATTGACTCAGGTAAGAGATAAGGTCCGCTATTTCACCAAGGTAGAAACTAGCCATGGCAAAGTGGCTGAGTTTTCAAGCAACTCCTTGGATGACAGAGGAACGGTGTTGGCAAGTTTTCCCAAATTTCAGGATATAAACAATCAGCCCTTCCCTATTGAGGTATTATTTAAGATTGCCTATCAACTGCCGGAGGGTGGACAAAACACACGAATCCATGTTAATTGGACCTCCATTGATCCCAATTCTGCACCTTTGAGTTTTCCATTCCGCTTTTAAGTCACCATGAGAAGGATTTCTTGCCTTGTATTTATTTTTTGTGGTCTTCTGACGCTTTTCCCTGCATTTTCTCAGACAAAAAAGTCCAGAGAAGAGCTGGAAAGAGAGAAAATAGAGGTTCAAACCCGATTAAAAGAGTTTGACGCGATTCTAAAGCAGACTACCGCAACCAAGAAAACCTCACTCGGGGAACTCAATGCACTCACTCGTCAATTTCAGACGCAAAACCGATTGGTCAACACCATAGATCGAGAAGTCAAACTGATCAATAACGAAATCTCAGATACTGAGAATAAAATTGCATCACTTGAGGTACAGCTCAAGGATTTGAAGGCAGAGTATTCACGGATGATTTACAATTCCTCCAAGTTAAACAGAGGCCTTTCCATTATTGCCTTTGTATTCAGTTCATCCAATTTCAATCAGCTCTACATGAGGCTCAAATACCTCAAGCAGTATAGCGACAGCAGAAAGCAACAAGCTGCCCAAATAGAGAAATTAAGTACAGACTTATCCAATCAAAGGGCTCTTTTGGATGAGCGAAAACTCACCAAAGTGAAGGTGCTCGATGAAGAAAAAGCCGAAAAGGAAAAGCTGGAGAAAATGCGAAAAGAGCAGCAGGGCTTGGTAAATACCCTTTCCAGAAAAGAGCGGGATATCCAACGCCAAATTGCTGCAGCCAAAAAGCAGCAGGATCAACTGAATAGGATGATCAAAGCTGCCATTGAGGATGAAATCCGTCGTGCAGAAGCCGAGTCCAAAAAGGAAAATAGTACTACTACAAAAAAAGCCGGAACTGCTATGCCAATGACACCCGAGGCAGCAGCACTTTCCAGTTCCTTTGCAGGAAATAAAGGAAAACTTCCTTGGCCAGTGGAAACAGGATTCGTGACTACAGGCTACGGCACCTACCCACACCCTACTTTGAAAGGCATAGTCCTAGACAGTGACGGAATTGAAATTAGAACGCAGCCAAACTCTAATGTCAGGGCTGTTTTTGAAGGGACGGTGAGTAAAATATCAACACTACCGGGCTATGGATTGACTGTAATTGTAAAACATGGAGAATATTTCACCCTCTACAGTAGGCTTAAATCAGTCAATGTAAAAGTTGGTCAAACAATCAAGGCCAAAGAGGTAGTAGGCCAAGTAGCCAGTAATCCAGAAGGCAATGCAGAAGTCCATTTCCAAGTTTGGAAAGGCCTTCAGATCATGGATCCGTCAGGTTGGATTACATCCAGATAGCACTGAAAATCGTATGTTCATAAAAAAGATTAACAGCTGTGGTCAGGAACCTTTGTCAAGCGACCCACAGTTGTATATTTGTAACTCTTATATCCTTAAACACACACCATCATGACTACATTAGGTTTCATTCAAAACATGGGCGGAGGTTCTATGATCTTGATCATCCTCGTTATCCTCCTTCTGTTTGGTGCTAAAAGGATCCCTGAATTGGCTCGAGGATTGGGTCGTGGTATCAGAGAATTCAAGGATGCCACCAAAGAAGTTCAGAAAGATCTTGAAGATGGGCTGAAAGACAACAAAAAGTAATCCCGTAAGCCAATAGACATTGGAAAAATTTAGTTCATTCGACGAAATCAAAAAATCGCTCGAAAAAAAAGAAGCTGACTGTAAAACAATTGTCAGTCATTATCTAGAAAACATCCAGACGAAGGCGCATCTCAACGCCTTCGTCGAAGTTTATGCCCATTCCGCTTTAGCACAAGCCGATCGGATTGACGAAAAACTCGCCAAAGGCAAAGCCGGAAAACTCGCCGGTATGGTCATCGGAATCAAAGATGTCCTCAACTATGCAGGCCATGAATCCAATGCCTCTTCCAACATCCTAAAAGGATATGTTTCCCAGTTTACCACTACTGCAGTCCAAAGACTTATCGATGAAGACGCCATCGTCATCGGCAGATTGAATTGTGATGAGTTTGGTATGGGAAGCTCCAATGAAAACTCCGCTCATGGCAAGGTACTCAATGCGCTGGATGAATCCAGGGTACCAGGAGGATCTTCGGGAGGGTCGGCTGTAGCCGTTCAGGCTAATCTATGCACCGTATCTCTAGGAACAGATACTGGAGGATCAGTAAGGCAGCCGGCAGCATTCACCGGCGTGATAGGCATGAAGCCTACCTATTCTCGCGTATCAAGATGGGGGTTGATTGCTTATGCTTCCTCTTTTGATACCATCGGTATTTTTTCAAAAACTGTCAAAGACAATGCCTTGGTCATGGAAATTATGGCTGGACATGATGAAATGGACAGCACCTCTTCCAGAAAGCCTGTACTTCACTATAGCGAACTTCTTCATTTCGACAAAAAAGCAAAAATCGCATACCTCAGGGAGACTATAGAATCTCCTGCACTCCAGCCTGAAATCAAAGAAAATACTCTTTCGGTCTTAGATAAATTAAAGGCAGAAGGCCACGAGGTAAAAGAAGTACAATTTCCACTGATCAAGTACATTCTGCCCACCTATTACATTCTCACTACAGCAGAGGCCAGCTCCAATCTTTCCAGATTTGATGGAGTAAAATACGGCTACCGATCTCCAAAAGCACGCAATTTGGAATCCATGTATAAATTGACTCGTAGTGAAGGCTTTGGTGAAGAAGTAAAAAGGAGAATCATGCTCGGGACTTTTGTGCTTTCTGCCAGCTATTATGACGCTTATTTTACAAAAGCTCAGAAAGTCAGAAGGTTGATAAAAGAGTATACTGAAAATCTTTTGAATGAATTTGACTATATTATCATGCCGACTACGCCTTCTACAGCGTTTAAGTTTGGAGAGCATAGCGGTGATCCTGTAGCCATGTACCTCGAAGATTTATTTACAGTACAGGCCTCGGTTTCAGGTGTACCTGCGATTTCTCTCCCAAATGGAAAGGATAAAACAGGTATGCCAATTGGATTGCAAGTCATCGCCAATTCGTTTAAAGAAGCAGAATTGTATGCTTTTAGCAACTACTTGTCGGAATTAACTTCTTAACCCAGAACTTTATGAAAAAGCATTTGTTCAGAATTTTTGGATCTGCGGTTCTCACCTGCATATTACCCCTGCAAAATGCTTTTTCCCAAGAGGAACCTATTGAAGCAGCTATAGCAGTAAATGAGGAAATACTTCCCCACTACCATTACGAATACATCCCTGATTTCACATACGAGCAGATAGAAAGTCGGATTAAATCCATGCAAAATGGGATGGGGTTTGAGTTAAACGACCGTATTTTTTCATTCATTCAATATTATACCGTCAGGAACAGAGATTACATCAAGATGGTCTTGGCTAGGAAAGAGAAATTCTTTCCGCTTTTTGAGCAAACTCTTTCCAAACATGAAATACCAACTGAAATTCAGTATTTATCCATTGTAGAATCGGGTTTGGATCCAAAAATTAAATCTCGGGTAGGTGCAATGGGACTTTGGCAATTTATGCCTGCAACAGGTAAAATGTATGGGATGCATGTGAATCAGGACATCGATGACCGCATGGACCCGGAAATGTCTACGGAGGCTGCCGCTAAGTATCTCAAATCACTATACAGGATGTTTGGAGATTGGGAGGTGGCATTGGCGGCTTATAATTGTGGCCCAGGCAACGTACGCAAGGCAATTCGAAGATCAGGAGGGAAAAAGACCTTCTGGGGCATTTACAACCATCTTCCCAAAGAAACCCGAAGCTATGTACCCCAGTTTCAAGCCATGCTTTATGTCCTTAATCACCTAGAAGAGCATAATCTTAACCTGGAAGAACCCACCTACCCTATTGAATACGAAGCGGTAAGATTTGACCGAGCTTTTAGTTTAGACCGCTTAGCAGAACTGACTGACCTATGCATTAGAGATTTGGAAGAGTTAAACCCTTCTATTAAAAGAAGAACTATTCCTGAAACCAATCAATCCATAGCTATTCGAATCCCCAAAGCCAAATCTCTATTTATTAAAGAAAATTTAGCTTGGCTTAGTGACTCCCTAGGTACCAAATCTGCAAGCCTAGCTACACCTTCACCTTTGATTGCTGAGCTAAAGCCATTAGAGCATGTCCCCTCTTCCTCGGATAGAATCATATACAAAGTCAAATCAGGCGATGTATTGGGTACAATAGCATCCCGACATAACGTATCGGTTTCTAACATTAAAGAATGGAATAATCTAAATTCCAACTTGATCAAAGTAGGTCAGACACTTTACATCTATTCAGGAAAAGCTCCAAGTCAACCTAATCAAGAAAGATTGGCAGAAAACAGCTCAAATAGCCCTAAAACCTATACGGTGAGACCTGGGGATTCACTCTGGATCATTTCTCAAAAACACTCCCTTTCAGTAGAACAGATAAAGAGACTGAACAATCTGAACTCAAACAGCATCAAACCAGGTCAGAGATTGATTATTGGTTAACTGGTAGCTACGCATTAGAATTTTTAACCACCTGATTGTACGGTTTTTAAAAAATAATTGAGCAAATTTAGTTTTCAATACATTCACCCAATTCATCACAACCCATGAAAGCAATCAAAACTCTCCTTTTTGCAGTAACTGCCTTTCTGATTTTTTCATGCGGAGAAGAATCTTCAAGTGGAAAGAACAGCTCAAAACCAAAGGCAAAAGGTTCAATTGGAGAAATTGTATTAGCCATCGACTCCACCAAATGGGCAGGGCCTCTGGGAGATGAATTGAGAGATATTTTTGAAGCAGACCTCCCAGGGATGATCCGATCTGAAGCAATGTTTAAGGTCCACCGAGTGGATCCAAGGGCAATGACCCGCATGCTGAAAATGTACACTAACCTGATCTATGTCACTACTTTTGACGATAAGCGAGGAGGAAGTCAGGTAATCAATTCTCAATTTTCGAAGGAATCCAAAGAAAAAGCTGCGGCTGACCCGTCGATTTATTCACTAAGAATGGAAGATGAGTACGCGCAAGGCCAAGAAGTTCTCTACCTATTTGGTAATACTGAGGAAGAATTGATCTCCAACCTAAGAAAAAACAAAGACAAGCTCCAAAACCTATTCGAAGTAAGGGAAAGAGGGCGATTAGGAAAGGCTCTTTTGGCGAGAAAAAATTCTGCAGCGCAGCATGAGGCAAGACTGAACCTAGGCATCGAAATTGCCCCCCCAGTCTCCTATCAAATTGCCAAATCCGAAAAGAGCTTTTTGTGGCTCAGACAACCGACTCCCAATCAAAACCGTCCTGATATCAGCATTTTTTATTTTGAACAAGATTACAATAATGAAGAGCAGACTTTTCCTGAGAACATTCTGAAGCTTAGAGATTCAGTGGCGAGTCAGCATATTTTTGGTGATCCTGCCGATCCTCGATCCTTCATGACGAGTGAAAAACAAATCCCACCATCATTCAGAAACATGGTGATAAATGATAATTTTACGGTCGAAATAAGAGGCACCTGGAAAACCAACAACTTGAGTATGGGAGGCACCTATCTCGGCTATCTGATGATAGATGAGAAAAAAGGCAAACTCTACTACATGGAAGGTTTCGTCTTTTTCCCTAACGAAGTGCACAGAGATGCCTTGAGGGAAATTCAGACCATACTTTTAAACACCAATGTGAGTTGGACGGGAAGTCAAGGTGCCTAGACCCAGTATAACTACGCATGTATGGCGATTAAAATCAGAAGGGAGGATGCCCTCAACTATCACAGCCAGGGTACCCCTGGAAAAATCGAAGTAATACCTTCCAAGCCGGTTTCAAGCCAATTAGATTTAGCACTTGCCTATTCTCCTGGAGTAGCAGAACCCTGCAAAGAGATCGCCGCAGATCCGGAAAACATCTACAAATACACCTCTAAAGGAAACCTAGTCGCAGTAATTTCCAACGGAACAGCCGTGTTGGGACTAGGAGACATTGGCCCAGAGGCATCCAAGCCTGTAATGGAAGGAAAAGGTGTACTATTCAAAAAATTTGCAGGCATTGATGTGTTTGATCTTGAAGTAGATGAAAAGGATCCCAAAAAGCTGATTCAGATTATCCGATCCTTGGAACCGACTTTTGGAGGAATAAATCTCGAAGACATCAAAGCCCCAGAGTGCTTTGAAATCGAGCAAACATTGAAACAGGAGATGAAAATCCCTGTAATGCACGATGACCAGCATGGTACCGCAATTATATCTGGCGCAGCATTACTAAATGCACTGGAGATCGTAGAAAAGAAAATCGAAGACATCAAGTTGGTGGTAAGCGGAGCGGGTGCTGCGGCGATTTCCTGTCTTAGATTCTATGTCAGTTTAGGAGTAAAAAAGGAAAATATCATCGTTTGTGATAAAGATGGTGTCATCAAAAAAGACCGATTAGGACTACTTGACATTCACCAGGAATTTGCCACAGATAAAAATATCAACTCCATTGCCGAAGCTCTACCCGGAGCAGATGTGTTCTTGGGACTTTCGGCAGGAAATATCATTTCCCCAGAGATGATAAAAAGCATGGCGCCTAACCCCATCGTTTTTGCGCTAGCTAATCCAGATCCAGAGATTGCGTATGACACTGCTATTGCTGCAAGGCAAGACGTGATCATGGCTACAGGAAGATCAGATCATCCTAATCAAGTCAATAATGTGCTTGGTTTCCCTTATATTTTCAGGGGAGCATTGGACGTTCGGGCGACCGTAATTAATGAGGAGATGAAGTTAGCAGCAGCTCGTGCGATAGCCAAACTTGCCAAAGAACCCGTCCCTGAGATCGTCAATAAAGCCTATGGGGAAACCAACTTAGGATTTGGAAGATTTTACCTTATCCCAAAGCCAGTTGACCCAAGATTGATCACTACCATCGCGCCGGCTGTGGCAAAAGCTGCAATCGAATCCGGTGTGGCCAAAAAAGAGATTAAAGATTGGGATGCCTATGAATTGGAGCTTCAAAAGCGAATAGGAATTGATCAGCGCCTGATGTCCATAGTCATTGGTCGTGCCAAAAAGGATCCAAAACGAGTGGTCTTTGGCGAGGCTGACAATTTGAAAATTTTAAAGGCTGCACAGATCATCCGTGATGAGAAAATCGCCATCCCAATTCTGCTTGGAAATAAAGAGAGAATTCTAGCCTTGATTGCTGAAAATTCGCTCGATCTGGGTGGAGTCACCATCATCGATCCGGTAGATGCAGAAGAGCAGGAGAGAATCCAAACTTTCGGAAAAATCCTATACAACAAGCGTCAAAGAAAGGGCATGACCATCTATGATGCCAATAGACTGGTAAGAGAGCGAAACTACTTCGGTGCGCTCATGGTAGAGACAGGTGCAGCTGATGCGTTTATTTCAGGCTTGACGAGAGATTATCCAAAAACGATCCTTCCTTCTTTACAGACTATCGGCGTCAATAAAGGAGTAAATCGAGTAGCAGGGATGTATATCATGAACACCCCACGTGGACCTTATTTCTTTGCAGACGCTACAGTGAATCTCAATCCGACCGCCGAAGAATTGGTCGACATCATCGGCCTTACAGCCAATGCCGTGAAATTCTTCAACATGGAACCTCGCATTGCCTTGCTCTCCTACTCTAATTTTGGCTCGGCCCAAGGCGACATTCCTGCAAAAATGGCAAAAGCGACCGCACTAGCTAAAGAAAAATATCCCGACGTCATCATCGAAGGTGAAATGCAGGCCAATGTGGCACTGAACCAGGAAATCCAACGAGAAATTTATCCGTTTTCGGCCCTTGCCCATAAGGATAAAGCTGTGAATACACTCATTTTCCCGGATTTGGCATCCTCAAATATTGCATACAAACTCCTCGCAGAGCTTGGAAATGCTGAAGCTATCGGACCCATCCTGTTGGGAATGAATAAGCCTGTTCACATCCTTCAATTGGGTAGCTCGATCCGCGAAATTGTAAACATGGTAGCCATTGCCGTCGTGGATGCTCAAACCAGTAAAATGAACCTATGATTGCGTACCTGAGTGGCCGATTGGTATTCAAAGACCCAACCTACGTCATCATAGATGTCGGAGGAATGGGCTATCAGGTAAAAATCTCGCTACAGACGTATGCAAAGATTAAAGATGAGGAGCAAATTAGACTCCTCACCTTTTTGCATATCAAAGAGGACGCCCATACCCTTTATGGATTTAAAGAGGAAGTAGAAAAGCGACTTTTCCTGCTTCTGATCTCCATCAATGGTGTAGGACCAAACACCGGCTTGATGATACTTTCCTCTTTGTCATCGGAAGAAATCGAACATGCCATACTTTCCGGTGATGTGGGCACAATTCAGGCTGTCAAAGGTATTGGAGCAAAAACAGCTCAGCGAATTATTTTGGAACTGAAAGATAAAGTCGGAAAATCATCATTGGGTGATCTGACCACACCGCTTGGATTCCTCAAATCAAGCAATAAAATCCGCGAAGAGGCGTTGCAAGCTTTAATTACTTTGGGTTTCCCCAAGGCTGTAGCAGAAAAAAATATAGCCCAAGTGTTGAAAAAAACCACAGGAGAAATTTCCTTAGAAGATTTAATTAAAGCATCTTTAAAGACACCTTAATCAGAAGCTGGATTGAACTTTCAGGAGTTATTGACTTTTTGCTGGGGGAAATCTCGGAATGTTCTAAAAATCTATTTGTTATGTTTGGCAATAGGATTGGCCTTATCACCTGCCAAAGCCCAACAAACATCGGATACTAGATCCCGAACCGATTCTCTTAACTTAAGGAGACTTTCTCCCTCATTTTTGCTTTGGCAAAATATGAGGACAAATCCTCTTTATCCTTATCGTAACCCATTTCTAGGACAACGATCGCCTTTTATCCCAAGCCCTCCGGTCAATCAACAGGTGGAGGTGAAAGTAGATTCTACGTTGAGATACAACATCGTAGACCAGCTTGACAGTACCCGAATGGGAAATGAGCAGGAATACGAGTTTGACAAATTTTCCCAACTTCAGGAATATCGCGTAAGACAAGAATACTGGAGAACCAGAGCAAGAGGCATGGACGGCGAAAGTGCCGTGGAAGGTAGAAACCTGATTCCGCCGATGACCGTAAGCCCGACTTTTGATAGAATATTCGGCGGTAGTGATGTCAATATTACTCCTACTGGTTATGTGAACCTGGATTTTGGGGCAATTTTTAGAAGAGTAGACAATCCTACCCTCCCCATTAGACAGCAGCAAAACGGAGGATTTAACTTCCAGCAGCAGATCCAGATGGCAGTCAATGGAAACTTGGGGCAAAAAATGAAATTGGGTGCAAACTTTGACTCCAATAACTCCTTTGACTTCCAGAATCAGCTCAAACTCGAGTATGATGGATTTGACGAAGACATTCTCCAATCAGTAGAGTTGGGTAATGTTAGCATGCCTGTTCAAAACCGACTGATCCAAGGCGCGCAAAACCTCTTTGGGGTCAAAACCCAAATGAAATTCGGTAAACTCAACGTGACCGCGGTTGCTTCCACCCAGCGAGGCCGAAGGGACAACTTGGTGATCGATGCCAATGGCCAGGGAAGGTCTTTTGACATTCAGGGTTCTCGATATGATGAAAACAGACACTTTTTCCTGAGTCACTTTTTCAGGGAAAATTATGAACGCTGGCTAAGAGGCCTTCCTCAGGTTCTCTCCGGCGTCAATATTACCCGGGTGGAAGTTTACATCATGAACAGGGCGACCAACACGGAAACGCTCCGAAATTTTGCAGCCTTCATGGACTTGGGAGAAGGACGCGTGTTGCTGAACCCCACCAACCCATCTATCGGACCAGGTAATCCGGGAAGCCCTGCAGGAAATGCTGCCAATCAGCTCTATTCCAATATCAGTTCCAATCCTAGCTTCAGACCTTTTGACACGGGTTCCAGAGCATTGGAATCCTCATTGGGCCTCAGAAAAGGAGTAGATTTTGAACAAATAAATGGAGCTAGAAAACTTGATCCGAAGGAATACTTTTTTAATGCCCAACTAGGTTTTGTTTCCCTTTTCCGCAGGCTTCAAAACGATGAGGTATTGGCAGTTTCCTATGAATACACCTATAATGGGCAGGTGTTCAAAGTCGGGGAATTGACGGAAGATTATCAGACCAGAAAAGAGGATGAGCTGATTTTCTTAAAGCTTCTCAGACCCGCACGGATCAACACACGAGTACCGACTTGGGATCTGATGATGAAAAACGTCTACAGCCTCAATGCCAGTCAGATCATGAGGGACGGGTTCCAATTGCAGGTAATCTACCGAGATGACCGTACAGGTCTCGATAACCCGTCTCTCCTTGAAGGTGCCAATGTCAAGGATATCCCTTTGATCCGACTCACGGGATTGGACAATCTCAACCCTCAAAATGACCCATCTCCCGACGGCAACTTCGACTTCGTTGAGGGAATTACCATGCTTTCCGATAGAGGTCTTTTGATTTTCCCGGTTCTGGAACCTTTTGGCTCAAACCTATCGAGAAGATTCAATCCCGAAGAACTGGTACTCAAAGACAAGTACGTCTATGACACCCTTTACCGGACCACACAGGCCGATGCTGAGTTAGTCACAAGGCTGAATAAATTTTTCATCAAGGGTAGGTTGACAGCAGGTTCAGCCAGTGAAATTCAACTTCCAGGTTTGAACATTTCACCTGGAAGTGTGATTGTGCAAGCAGGTAACATCCCTTTGACAGAAGGCGTAGACTACACGGTGGATTACAATGTCGGTCGATTGGTCATTATCAATGATGCGATCCTTCAGTCAGGTAAGCAAATCAATGTAAGCTTTGAAAAGGCAGATTTGGTATCGTTTCAGACCCGAAGCCTCATTGGAACCAGACTCGATTACCTTGCGAGCAAAAAGTTAAATGTCGGAGGTACATTCCTTTATCTAAATGAGCGACCCAATGTCACCCGAATTGCCACCGGAAATGAGACCCTTCGAAATAGCCTGTGGGGGCTGGATGTCAACTTCAACGACGAATCACGCCTATTGACCAAATTGGCCGATGCACTTCCATTTACCGACACCAAAGAAAAATCACTGGTTCAGTTTAATGCAGAATTTGCCCATTTGATCCCAGGAACCTCAAACACGGTCAATGGAGATGCTGCCTCCTACATCGATGACTTCGAAGCGGCAGTTACTCCATTTTTCCTAGGAGCTCAAGCAAACCAAACTTGGAAACTTGGCTCCACTCCAAAAACTCCGGATAATCGATTTGACCTCAGCAATCAGACCGAGGACAATCTAGGTCAAGCCTATCGAAGAGCGAGATTAGCCTGGTACAACATTGATAATATTTTCTACCGAGAAAGTGGACCAGGTGTACCTTCAAACATCAATTCTCAAGACCGACGCAATCATTACGTCCGCAGAGTAATTCCTCAGGAAATTTTCAAAAACCAAGATCGGGACGTAATTGTAGTTCCTCAGCCATTATTTGAGATGGCTTATTTTCCTCATGAGCGAGGAATGTACAACTACAATCCAAATCTCACTGCCGAGGGTTTGCTTCCCAATCCAAGGTCAAACTATGGAGGAGTCACGCGAGCCATTACAACCGAGGTGGATTTTGACCGAACCAACATCGAATACATTGAATTTTGGATGATGGATCCTTTTCTGCCTGGGGAAAACGGTAAAGTATTGGACGGAATTTTCAACCAGAACAACACTACGGGCGGAAAGCTTTTTCTCAACCTTGGAGATATTTCGGAAGATGTCCTGAAGGACGGAAGTCATGCTTTTGAAAACGGACTACCGGCAGATGGTGATCCCGCAGGAACGAACCAAAATGAATGGGGAAGGATTACAAGACAGCAGTTTCTAATTCCTGCATTTGACAACTCTACGTCATCCCGAGTCAATCAGGATGTAGGGTTGGATGGGTTAAAAAACGAAGACGAACCAACCTATTTCAAATCACGCTTTTTGGACAGATTGACTGTGTCTCCGGCAGTCAAGAACGCAATTGAACAAGACGTCTCTGCCGATGCATTTCAATATTACCTTGACTCGAAATTTGATGAGTCAAACACCAAAATTCTAGAGAGATACAAGAAATTTAACGGTACTGAAGGGAACACTCCAGTTTCGGCAGATCCTAGCTTGCCTTATACTCCCTCAGGAACCAACAATCCAGACAATGAGGATCTTAATGCTGACAACACCATCAATGAGCTGGAGAATTATTACGAGTATGAAATTGACCTCAGACCCGGGCAGCTTAACGTAGGTGAAAACTACATCGTAGACAAAGTAACCCACACTGAAGCCGGCGAGCAAGTCAATTGGTATTTATTCAGGATACCCGTGAGACAGCCTGACCGAGTGCAGGGTGATATCACAGGATTCAAGTCAATCAGATGGATTCGAACCTACCTGACTGATTTCGCCCAACCGGTAGTATTGAGAATGGCAGAATTCAGAATGGTAGGAAGCCAATGGAGGGTATTCCAAGAATCACTTTTTGAGCGAGGATTTTTTGAAATTCCTGAACCGGACAATTCCAACGTCACCGTGGATGTAGTCAACATTGAGCAAAACGCACAGGGGAGTGATAAATCTAGCCCGTATGTACTTCCTCCAGGCATCCAACGAGATCGGGACAATACCTCTACCGTAGAGCGAAGATTGAATGAGCAATCACTTCGAATCTGTGTAGAGGACCTTGCTCCAAAAGATGCCCGTGCTGTATTCAAAAACCTGACAATTGATCTGGTACAGTACGAGCGAATCAAGATGTTTTTCCATGCCAACAGCGATGATGCACAGGATGGGGAAGTATCGGCCTTTTTGAGATTGGGCACAGACTATACGGACAACTATTACGAGATCGAAATCCCGCTCAAAATCTCCTCTTTAGGATCTAATGATCCCCGAATTGTATGGCCGGAAGAAAATGAGTTGGACATTGCTATTCAGGAAATTGTAGGTGTAAAAGTAGATAGGGATAACACTCAGTCTCCTCTGACATTGCCATTTTCAAAATCCATCCGTCAATACAAAGTCACTGTGGTCGGTCGTCCCGAACTGAGTATGGTGCAGGGTATGATGATTGGGGTTCGTAATCCCGGAACGGGCGGAGGTTCAGCAAAGAACATCTGCATTTGGGCAAATGAACTGCGCGTCACTGGATTCACCAAAAACAATGGATGGGCGGCAAATGCCTATTTGAATACCAAAATTGCTGATCTCGCAGTCGTATCTGCTTCCATCAGACATAACTCTATTGGATTTGGAGGACTAGAAACCAAACTTTCACAACGGTCTCGACAAGCTACCACCCAATACGATATCTCTACCAATGTAGAAGTGGACAAACTTCTACCAAAAGCACTTGGTATTAGCATTCCTATGTATTTCTCCGTAGAAAATGCCAGCACAAGACCTGAATATGATCCGCTGAATCCAGATGTACCTTTTGATGTAGCTCTAGGAAAATTTGAATCCGATATTGAAAAAGAAGCCTACCGAGATATTGCTTTGGATCAATTGAATAGGCGTAATCTAAGCTTTAACAATGTAAGAAAGATCAAAAAAAACCCGGAAGCTCCTAGTCGATTCTATGACTTGTCCAATGTGTTTTTCTCTTATGCAGTGGGAACGGTAACACAGACTAATGCACAGCTCCAAGATTATAACTTCAAAACCAACAGAGGAAACGTCACCTACAGCTTCTCCCCGAAGGAGCTTAAAATTGCCCCATTCCAAAAATCAGAAGGCATGAACAGCCCTTACCTGAAATTGATCAAGGATTTTAACCTTAACCTTGCTCCTACTCAGTTTTTGGCTAGAATGGATGTGGATCGACGATTTATGCGGTCTCAATACCGAAATGATCAACTAGGTACCTCAGGAGTAGACCCGCTTTTCCAGAAATCATTTTTCTTAAACCGCTCTGTCACGGTAAACTGGGACTTGACCAATAACCTGAGAATGGATTTTGTATCTCGAGCAGCGGCTGTAGTGGATGAGCCAGAGGGTGATTTAGATACCCAAGCAAAAATCGATTCCGTGAAGGCTAACTTTTGGAGATTTGGCAGGACCACCAATTACAATCACTCCGCAACAGTAAACTACACGATTCCTTTCAACAAATTGCCACTCACGGATTGGATTCAGGCAGATTACCGATATGTAACCAATTACACTTGGCAGACTGGGGCAATCGGACAAAGAGATTCCTTGGGAAATGTGATCCAAAACACCAGAGATCAAAACATCACTGGCAAATTGGATCTCATCAAACTTTACAATAAGAACAAAAAACTGGCTGCACTAAACGCTCCAAAACGTCCTAGTATTCCAGGAAGACCTAGTACAAATGCTACAGATACTATTGGCACACCATTTACCAATGGGCTGGTTAAGTTCCTAATGATGCTGAAGGAGGTCACTTTCAATTATGGAGTGGTAGAAGGCACCTTCCTACCTGGATTTATGCCAAATACAGGGCTACTTGGAATGGATAGAGCCTGGGAAAATCCAGGATGGGCTTTTGTATTTGGTAGTCAAAATCCGGCAATCAGAAACCAGCTTGCCTTGGACGGGAACATGGCTCCAAGCCCTGAATTGACTCAAAGCTTCAGGCAAAATCGAGCTATGAATATGCGCTTTACCGGGCTTGCTGAACCCATACGAGATTTCCGAATCACACTTGAAGCAAGAAAAAGAGAGATGGGTGATTACAGTGAAATCTTCAGAAACAGCCTAGACACACCTGGAGACTTCCAATCTTTGAGTCCAAGTAGAATGGGATCCTATAGCATCACTACCATGATGATCGGAACCACCTTTGCCAAAAACAACTCTAGGAATGAATCAGAGCTATTTTCAAATTTTGAACGTTACAGGTCGATCATACAGCAGCGATTGGAAGGCCAGTCAGTGGCGCCTGGTGAGTTTGGAATCAATGGACAGGATGTGTTAATCCCGTCTTTCCTAGCAGCATATTTAGGAAAAGATCCCTCCACATCAAGCCTTAATCCTTTCCCCAAAACTCCATTGCCTAATTGGAGATTTGACTACAGAGGATTATCGCGATTAAAGGGTCTCAGTGAAATATTTAGCAGTATTAATATTACACACGCTTATACTTCAACCTATGATGTAAGCAATTTCTCAAATTCACTTCAATACCAAAGAGGTCTCGAGCTATTCAATTCCCTACAGCGCATTCAGCGTCCAAATCTGACCAATTTAGAGGGTCAGTTTATTCCGATTTATGTACTGAATCAGGTGGTACTTTCAGAACGTTTTGCTCCTTTGATTGGCATCGATTTATTGACAAAACAGCGCATGAATATCGTTGTGAATTACAACAGGGAAAGAAATCTTGGGATGAACTTTTCAAACTCACAGGTAACTGAGCAGCGAAGCAATGACTTTGGATTGACCTTATCCTATACCAAAGCAGGCATGAAAATACCTTTCAAAATAGATGGAGCGCAGAAAGTATTAAAAAATGACCTCCAAATGAGACTGGATGCCAAAGTAGTAGATACGCAACAAATCCAACGCAAAATTGAAGAGAAAGCGACTGTAACCAATGGCAACTTCAACTTGCAGTTTAGACCTACGGTGAGCTATGTCATCAACAGAAATCTTAACCTGACGATCTATTTTGAGCGAACTATCAATGATCCAAGAGTTACTACTGCATTCCGTAGATCCTCCACGGCGTTTGGAGGCCAGCTCAGATTTAATTTATCCCAATAGATTTCAATCTCATTTGATTCCTTTTAATTTTGACGAACTGAATAAATACCCATATGAATTTCCCACAAGAACTTAAGTACACCAAAGACCACGAATGGGTCAAAATTGAAGGAGACATTGCTACAGTCGGCATTACAGACTTTGCTCAAAAAGAATTGGGTGACATTGTCTATGTAGAAGTAGAGACGGTCGGTGAGACCATTGAAGCCGGCGAAGTATTTGGAACAGTGGAAGCTGTTAAGACAGTTTCTGACCTCTTCATGCCTCTGACTGGAGAAATTCTTGAGTTCAATTCAGAATTGGAATCATCACCTGAAATGGTAAATGAATCTCCATATGAAAGCGGCTGGATGGTAAAGGTGAAAATTAGTGGAGATCTTCCTTCCGACTTAATGGATGCCGATTCTTACAAAGAATTAATTGGAGAGTAATTTTTACTCGTGAGATTATTCCTAGCGGTTTCTTGGTTAATCTTCCTTTCCCTGGCAATGCTGACTCCAGGAAAAAGCTTACCGGATGTGAATCTGTTTGATTTCCAGGATAAACTCATCCATCTGCTTTGTTTCATCACTCAGTCCTACCTATGGTGTGGAATTGGGGTAGACAAGTCAGGGAAAATTCCAACAAATAAGCGGCTCTGGTTCAACTTTGCCATGTTTGGAATTTTAATAGGGATCTTCCTAGAGACTGCACAGCTATTAATCCCCAATCGAGCATTTGAATGGATGGATTTGATAGTCAATATTTTTGGAGGATTTATTGGGTTTTTGGCATATTTAAGATGGCCGTCCATTAAATTCATTTTGGAATAATCTACGATTATTATTACACTTGTTACTTAAATAAGAAAGAATTAACCTGTATAAACCAAATTCGCCATGGAAGTAAAAAAGACTCCTAGTGCTGACTTAACCAAGAAGGTGGGTATGTTCACCAACCTTGGTTTGGCAGTAGCTGTAGGTCTCACACTTGCTGCCTTCGAATACAAGTCTTACGATGACTCAGCTCTTAAAGACCTGGGTAACGTGAATGACAACTTCGAAGAATTGCTCGATGTGCCTATCACCGAACAGCCACCACCACCACCGCCACCACCACCGATGGAACAGCCTATCATTGAGGAGATTCCTGATGAGGTAAAAATCGAAGAAAAGATCGAAGTTAACTTTGACGTGGACGTGAAAGAAACTACGGTTATCAAGGAAGTAGTAATTGCTGAAGCTCCTGTTGTAGAAAAGGCAGACGAAATCTTTGACGTGGTGGAAACACAGCCTAATCCTCCGGGTGGAATGTCAGGTTGGAATGAGTACCTTTCCAAAAACCTTAAATATCCAACTCAAGCGAGAAGAATGGGTATTGAAGGTACCGTAATCGTAGTATTCGTCATCAACACCGATGGTACAATTCAGGACGTAGAAGTTTTGAGAGGAATCGGTGGCGGTTGTGACGAAGAAGCTGTAAAAGTTGTACAAAATGCTCCTAAATGGGAACCAGGAAAGCAAAGAGGACGTGCAGTACGTACTCGTATGAGACTTCCGATCCGATTTAAGCTTAGCTAATAATTAAGAGGCTGTTGAAAAACAGCCTCTTTTTTTTACCCTTTTCAAAACCAGACTTTTATTCTCTTCAATTTCATTCAGACAATCATCCGCAATTCACTTTTTTGATTAGTTAAAAAATGTTTTGGCAGTAGGTATACTCAATTACAAAGAGTAAATTCCTTTACACTAAAAACCCTTACTGCCATGGAATACAAAAAAAATCCCTCCAAGGATCTTTCAAAATGGAAAGGTGCCTTGACCCATCTAGGATTGGCTATGTCAATCGGCGCAGTGCTGGTGGCTTTCGAATGGAAAGCTTACGATGAATCCCCTTTACTCACGATCACAGATCAGAATAGCAACTGGGAAGAGGATTTCATTCCACCTATCACATTTGTAACTCCCCCTCCTCCTCCAGTAGTACCTCCTCAGATTCAGGTCATCGATAATGCAGTAAAAATTGATCAATTAGAATTTCCTAATATCGACATCGACCTTCCCAGTAATGAACCGATTACAGCAATTGAACTTGAAGAGCCTCCCAAGGAAATAGCTCCTGAGATTGTCGATTTCACTGAAGTAATGGCTTCATTCAAAGGTGGAATGGAAGCATGGTACAATTACCTCAAAACCAACCTTAAATATCCCCGTCAGGAACAAAAGCTTGGGATAGAAGGCACCGTGATCCTAAGATTTGTGATAAATACTGATGGATCAATCCAAGACGTGGAAATCGTGCGATCAGCAAGTGAGGGTTTAGACCAAGCGGCCCTAAATGTCATTAAAAACTCACCGAATTGGAATCCTGGAAAAAATGGTGGCCGGGCAGTTAGATCAAGAATGACCATTCCTATCAAATTCAAGTTGAATTAACCTAATAAAAGCAAAAGGGCCAATTTAAGGCCCTTTTGCTTTTATAGTACATTCAATGATTGTTCCTTGATTTTCTCCAGCTCATCTTTCATGCGTATGACATACTTCTGAATCTCAGCGTCATTCGCCTTGGATCCAATTGTATTAATTTCCCTTCCGATTTCCTGAGATATAAATCCAAGCTTTTTACCCTGAGCAGATTCAATATCGATTGTCTTTAGGAAGTAATTAAGGTGTGTTTCCAAACGAACCAATTCTTCGGTGATGTCAATCTTTTCGAAGTAATAAATCATCTCCTGCTCAAAGCGATTGGCATCAAAAGAGTTTTCTTCTAGCCATTGCTGAAAGTGCCCCTTAATCCTATTCTTGATTCGATCTTTTCTAATGGGATCAAGTACTTTTATGGCCTCAAGACCTTCAATGATGATTTGAATATTTTCATTCAACTTTTGGCCCAATACTTCTCCTTCATCATTTCTAAATTTTTCACACTTCTCTAAGGCTGAGGATATGACTTTTTTGACCTGATCCCAAGCATCCACATCCTCCTTATCACCCGAAACCGAAGTAATGACATTAGGGGCTTGAAGAGCAAGCTTGAATAAGTCTGCAGGTTTTTCTCCTACCAAGGCAGACAATTTATTGAATTGCTGATAGTAAGTCTGGAAAAGCTCTTCGTTAATCGAGACAGGCAGATCTTGCCCCTCTTTGGATACAAACTCAATAGAAAGGCTGACTTTACCTCGATCCAATACTTGCTGGACCATTGCCCTGATTTCAGGCTCTTTGTCAGAAAACTGTCTCGGACTACGAAGTGACAGATCCAAAAATTTGGAATTCAATGATCGAACTTCTACGTGAATAGTCATCCGATCATTTTCAAAGCCGGCTACGCCGTAGCCAGTCATGGATTTAATCATGAGTGGGTGGATTAGAAATTATATCCCAAGGTAAAATAAAACTTGAGATCCTCTGTCTGATAATTTCGAACGGGGCGTGCTACATCAAATTTGACATAGTAGTTCAGTAGAACTGTTCTTAGACCAGCACCATAACTTTGAAGCCATGGATTATTGAAATTATTTAAAACTATGACAAAGGGGGAACCTGTAGTGTTGATCACTTCTGTATTTTGATCATTTACCCTTTCCCAAGGTGCTGCATCATTCCAAGCAGAACCTAAGTCATAGAATCCTACCAATTGGAAATTTCTCACAAAATTGGATGTAATGCTTCCCCGAGTCAGGTAAGAGAATACCGGAATTCTGAGTTCAGTAGTAAATGTAAACACGTTTCTACCTCTAATTTCATCATAATCATATCCACGAAGATCAACGAAGTCTGCAAAAAGGACATTTGAGTTTTCTACCCCTGATGGATTCCTTACAGGAGATGGCTCAGGTCTATTGATCGGCGGATTATAAAACTCATTGAAAAGCCAGTTATCCATTCCTCCTACCAGGTAATTCTGAGGATTTGCTCCCATAAATGATCCATAATAGAGCTTTGAAGCCAACACGATGTTTTTATGGATTTTCTGATAATTACGGAAATCCAGGTAAAAATTGCTGAAGGATCGATCTCCGTGATTCAAACCTTGATAATGCGTAAAGCCAATCTTTCCTTTGGTGCCTGTGAAAGTGTAAAGTCCCATAGGCTCAGTTCTGTCATAAACGAATTCAGCCTTTCCCCCCAAATAATTTACATCAAACCGGTTTTGCTCAGGCACGTTTCCGTAAGTAATTGAATCTGAGTTGAGGTTAAAATACTGGGTTTTTGCCAGAAAAGGAGCAGCATAAACTCTAGAATGGATATTGAAAGGATAAGAAACTCCAGCTTCAACTTTTGTCAAGACATACTTCTGAAAAGTGATATCATCTTCTGTAAGCCTTACCGTTTTACGGTCATATCTGCCTCTAAAATCAAGTCTTGACTTTAAGTATTCATATTCAAAATACACATCACCTCCTGAATTAAAGTCTAAAGACGTCATGATTCCACCCATAAATACATGGTTGTCGAGAATATCGGTCATTTTCCCATTGAGGCTAATACCGAATCCTCTTAAAGGATCAACCACTGCTCGGGTATTGATGTTATTGGTGAAAAACTGAGGTTCCATCTGTCTGGGACCAGAAACTTTCTTCAAAAGGCTCTGCTTTCTGAATGCTTCCAAGAGATTAGATCTTCCATCTGTCCTATTTGCTCCCTCTGTTTGTTGAGTTGGATTTGTGGAAGGAAGAGAATCAAAAGTGTAATTCTCCGTATTGACCCCTTTTTTGGATTCAAATCTTAATCTATCCAAGCTGATAGCAGAAGTCTTTTTGGCCAACGTATCCACCTGGACTGGAGGTGATGCAAATTCGGGCTGCGAAACTGGAGGGGTAGGAACTGGTGAAGGAGAATTTTTTGCTTCAAGTAATCTTCTCGCCGCAAGTCTTTCGTTCAGATCCTTCGCCTGAGCCAGCTGCACACGAGGGGTGCTGGGTGTAAACTGATCCACGCCACTGAAACCTTCCACAAACAGATAGGACTCTTTTCCATTACGGACAGCGTAGGCAATTTTGTTCATCCTATTCGTCACATCAAATACTTCCACGCTCTTGTCATAAGCTGAGATTTGACTGGAAATTTGATTTCCTATGCTATGCCGCATGATGTTGGTGATCCCACTCAAATCACTCAAATAAAGAATGGAATTACTATTCAGCTTTCGGGGCATCAAGTTTTTACTGTTCGCATTGGTCAACTTGGAAAATGTGGTGGTGTCCTTTAAGACTTGAGCCATGTACAAATTGAACTGGGTTGGCAATACTTTGATATCCGGTGTGGTGGTGAGCACTGAATCGGGTAACTCTGTAAAATTTGTGGAATAAATGATCGTTGAATCATTTAAAAATACTGGGGTAAGGTCATCAAAAATATCATTGGTCAATCGCTTACCCTGACCTCTTACGTTTAACGTGTAAATATCCGTTCTCCCGTTAGAAATCGCGGACAATACCATATTTCGACCTGAATCATTGAAATCCAGACTCAAAATCTGAGTGATGTTTCTCAGAAAAATTTTATCCTGAGATGTGCCGTCAATGGAGCGCTGACGCAGCGTAGTAAACCCTCTTTTGAAAGATGCAATGGCAATATTGGCTGAATCTCTCCAAGCAATAATTGGTGAACTCAAATTAGGAGGAAGTTCTTCATACTTTGCCCCGCCTTGATAGACAGTTTGTTCAGAGCCTGAAGAGAGATCTCTAACAATCACTTTGAATTTACCGGCATTGTTGAGCACATAAGCCAGCTTCAGACCATCAGGGCTGAACTTGACGTCAGATATCGCTCCATCTACTCTGGAAGAAGTAGAAGCAATGGCATTTTTGGAATTTACATTTTTGAAGGAATTGTAAACCGGCTCGTTGACTTTCAAGTAAAACTGCTGCCAGTCATTGAAAAAAGTCTTGATGTTCAGCCCAATGGTATTGGCGATACTATTTTCCTCATTTCTATTGATTCTGGAAAGATTGAGAATACTGGAGACATATCTTCGACCGTATTTTTCAGAAATGTAATTCCATATAGACTGACCAACCAATCCTGCTTCTATTCCTGTCAGGTTATGGATTTTAGGACTTGTATTATCTTTTAAAAACTGGCGGGTAAAATCATCCATTTCTCTACTCCAACCTTTGGCCAGGTAAAGCGCAACCCCATCCACATACCAATCCGGAAAATCATTGATCAAATTAGCCTGAAAAGCATCAGCCACTGAAGCACCATACAGCATCTCTCGAATAATGACCTTGGCTGTAGCAAAAATCACGTCCTCCTTAAACTGATCCATACGGCCACGATAGGCTACTTCGGCAATCAGTCGGGTAAATTTGGTCTGACCCTCTTCGGTGTATTGCTGAGCATTCAGATCTAAATTGCTCTGGAGCCTTTCCTCCGGAGAATTGTAAATGTAAATTTTTGGCTTTGTATAAGCGACATATCCGATGTTTTGGGTGATTTTATCAAACTCTGCCTCCAAAAAATCAATAGCCATTTTGGCATTGGGTCCACCTCTATCGTAGTAGTAGACTTCAAAATTATTGGAAGAGTAGAAATACCAGTTGATTTCTTTGTGCTGTACCCTGTTTTTTCCAAATCGCTCTTGGTCAAACTGAGCCTCAGCACCAGATATCCCAAGAAAAAACGTAACTAAAAACAGGAATCGAAAGACCAGAATTCGCATTCGAGACAGAATTGATAAGTTTTAAATATACTTAAAATACCTAGAGATGTCCACTTCTTTAAGCAAAGGCTTTGAGTGTAGAATAAAGTCTCTCATCATCAGACTAAAGTAAGGAACCAAGGAAACACCTTTGGCCCCAAAACCATTGAAGATGTAAACGCTTTGATCCGTCGGATGTTTACCCAAAAATGGTTTTCGATCTTTGGTAGCGGGCCGAATCCCATACTTATGCGAGGTTACCTCTGAAACTCCCACCTTTACTAGTTCCTCCAATTTTTCCAACAGCTCCTTTTTGGCGGAATCGGTTGGTCCTTGATCCAAGTCGTGCCATGTGTAGGTGGACCCAACTCGAAATGTTCCATTTTCCAATGGGACCCTAAAAACTCCCCGATTGACTATGTAATCAGGAAAAAAGTCCTGCTTCACTTCGAGGATTTCCCCCTTAACTGGTGCAAAGGGCAAAAAAGAGAAGAAACGTGACTTCATGGCTCCAAGACCACTACAGTAAACCAGATTTTTGGAATGAATCCCTTTGTATTCCCAACCTGCGGAGGTCTTTTTCAGCTTATCTTCTTCAAAGTTTTCGAATACTACTCTTTCTCCAAAATAGGAAGACATGCTTTCAAGCAGTTCATTGATATTCAACCAACCTGCCATCTTCAGCAAAACTCCACCGAAGGGATCTTTCAACTCCTTGTATTGGCTTTCTGTAAAAATTGCCTCTACAAATCGTTGGATTTCAGGATCACTCGAATGTCCCATCCATTCATTTTGCTCTTCAACAGAAAGAAACGGACGGTAGATTTTTTCCGAATTGAGAAACTTCTTCCCTGTCTGAGCTTCCAACTCTTTATAAAAGGGCTCAATATGTGGAAACAACACCTCTCCCATCCAGGTTTTGACCATTTTTCTTCCCGTGACCGGATTATAAAGTCCAGCAGCAATTCTACTGCTTTGATTTTGATCTGGTGTGTCAAAAACCAATATCCGATAACCTTCTTTTTGAAGAAGATACCCCATTGCTGTGCCAGCAAGACCTTGTCCAATGATTAAAAAATCAATTTCCATGTCCCAAATTAAACTCATAATTCCTTACTTTGCTGAGGTCACGAAGACTTTTCCAATGCTTCACATTAAGTTATTCACCTTCAATCCTTTTCAGGAAAACACCTATTTGATCTACGACGAATCAAAAGAAGCAACCTTGATCGATCCGGGGTGTTTCACGCATGCTGAAAAAAGGGAATTAGAAGATTTTATCCTATCGGAAAACCTGAAAGTAACCCAACTTCTCAACACGCACTGTCACATTGACCATGTGCTGGGAAATGCATGGGCTGTAAAAAAATTTGGAATCCCCCTTCAAATCCACCCCAATGAAACATCCGTGTTGAAATCGGTGGAAGTTTATGCCCCGAATTATGGTTTTCAAGGATATGAATCGACAGAAGCAGAAAAGTATCTTGAAGAAGGCCAGGAAATTTGGGTTGGTAAAGAAAAACTCTCTGTCATTTTTGTTCCGGGACATTCCCCGGGTCATGTCGTTTTTTACCACGCCGAAAGCAAACAGTGCATTGCAGGCGATACGCTTTTTAAAGGAAGCATTGGACGAACTGACTTACCAGGAGGAAACCATAACCTACTTTTGAATAAAATCAAAAGCCAACTTTTTGCTTTACCTGATGAGACCGTAGTCTACCCAGGACATGGCCCGGAAACCACCATTGGATTTGAAAAAATTTACAATCCTTTCGTAGGAGAAAGAGCATTCCATTGAAAATCAAATCTCACATACCCAATACTATTACACTCCTGAATTTATTTTCAGGTGTGATGGGAATCATCTGGGTGCTTGACGGACAACTACTCTACGGTGCTTATTTCGTTTTAATTGCAGCGGGTTTTGATTTTTTGGATGGTTTTGTAGCCAGATTACTGAAAGTCCAAAGCGAAATAGGGAAAGAACTGGATTCACTGGCAGATGTGGTTTCTTTTGGAGTGCTGCCTGGTATCATGTTGTTTACTGTGGTCAGAGATCAGGCTGAACTGCCATGGCTTCCCTATCTTACACTGATCGTCCCCATGCTTTCCGCATACCGATTGGCAAAGTTTAATTTGGACACCCGACAAACTGATCGTTTTATTGGATTACCCACTCCGGCTAATGCATTGTTTATTTCGGCTTTGCCACATTTGGGATTGGAAATGGAGTCAATTGGCGATTTTCTGACATCTCCTTGGGTAATCGTCGGGCTTGCTTGGATTTTCGCGATTTTGCTTATTTCAGAACTTCCTTTAATCGCTCTCAAATTCAAGGATTTTAAGCTTGGGAATAATAAGATGCGGTTTGCTCTGGTTGGCATCAGCTTGGTTTGTTTTGCTTGGATGCAGCTGGCAGGTATCCCACTTTTGATTTTGGCGTATATTGCTTTATCGATTATAGAGCAAGCCATCGGAAGTGAATGAGGAAGAAGGTCCATCTGTATTTTCTACTATTTTTCTTTGGGGCAATTAGCCCGATTTCATTTGCACAATCTTCCTTGTTAAAGTTTGGAGTCATCAAGAGTGGTGTGTACAAAATCACAGAAACTAAAGCTCGACAACTAGGCTTCCAGAATCTTTCTGAGATTTCACTTTATGGCTATCCTGGTATGTTGCCTCAAAAACTGGATTCCGCTCAGCTTTCCCATCAAGAAATTCCAGCTTGGCAATCCGGAAATGCTCTATTTTTTTACCTCGAAGGACCAATCCAATCAAGATTTGATGAGCAAACAGAGATTGAGTTTACTCATCATTTCTACACGGATACGCTTTACTATCTGATTGGAAGGAATTTGAATCCAAGGCGGATTAGTGAAATCCCAGGAAATTCATCAAATCCTTCCAATGATGTCTGGTATTCATTTCAATGGCTAAAAGAGGAAAAAACAAATGTCCTAAACTCGGGTCGATCTTGGTATTCCGACCCCATTAGACAAGGGCAAGGATTGGCTGTCAATTTTGGAATCAACTCCTCCACAAATGCCCCTTGGCTTTTGAAATCTAACCTGATGGCCCAATCCTCCGGCACCTCTCAACTGAGAATCCTCACCGGAGATGAGCTGATCAGAGAGACAAGCTTTAATCCAATCCCATCGACTACTTATGGACTCAAGGGTCGTGAAGAAACCGTTAACCTTGAATTTTCTCCTCCAAATGGAAGGCTAAATCAGCTCCGATTTACCTTTCAGGGTTCAGGCGCAGGGTATTTGGACTATGTGACAGTAGGCATTCCTTATTCAGGAGACCAACTTCCTGAGGGGATTTTTCATGGAAAAAAGGATGGTTTGGTGAAACTAATTCCCAACAAGAAAATCTGGGAGATCAGTGATTTTTATAATCCAAAAGCTTTTGGGATTGGAAATTCAGGCTTAGGAAAAAGCTGGGTTGTATTTACAGAACCTACGGCCCCTGCTATCCAAAACTTTCAACAAATAGGCATCAAGCCACTCGAAGGTTCCAAACCCGAATTGGTCATTATCACCGTTGCTCAGTTTAGGCAAGCTGCGGAGCGCCTAAAAGCACACAAAGTAGCGTCAGGTATTTCGACTGAGGTGGTCTTTGTCGAAGAAATTTTTAACTGGTATGGTTACGGCAATCGGGACGTGACCGCCATTCGGAATTTTATAGCAGCAAATTTTCACGCTGGAAAAAAGCTCAAAAATGTCCTGATTCTGGGCAAAGGGACTTTCGATTACAAAAACAAACTCAAGGGAAGGCCAAATCTCATCCCCATCTACACCAGCAATAGTAGCTTGGATCCTTTGACCACCTACAGTTCGGATGACTATTTAGCTCTGATTCATTGGGGACAAGGCGAATGGGAAGAGTCGACAGCTGGTGATGAAGGATTACAAATAGGAATCGGCAGAATACCTGCGATCAATTTCAGGGAAGTCAATACCTGGGTAGATAAAATTATCTCCTACGAAAATCTAGACCAAAAATTCCTCCCATCCAGTGTCCTGACTTTCCTAGCAGACGATGGCGACAATGCCATTCACATGCGTGATGCAGAGGTTCACGCAAATTATTTAACTCAAAATCATCCATTTTTCCGTAGTGAAAAACTTTACCTCGATCGATTCGAACAGGTGAAAAATGGAACAAGACAGCGTTCGACAGCTATAAGTCAAGCACTTGAAAAATCGCTCGACAGAGGATCACTTTTTGTCAACTACATCGGGCACGGCAACGAAACTACGCTCACTGCGGAGGAAATTTTCAAAGTGCCTGATTTGGAAAATTGGACTACCCAAAACCAGCTCGCACTTTGGGTGACAGCGACCTGCGAGTTTGGCAGACACGACAGTCCATTCTTGAGGTCCGCCGCAGAAGAACTGCTTTTCGCGCAAGGAAAAGGGGCTATGGGCTTATTGACCACTGGAAGGCCTGTCTTTAGCAGCATTAATTTCAAACTGAATCAGGCCTTTATCCAGGAGATTTTTAAAACTGAAAACGGAATCTATCAAGACCTCGGAAGCATCTATCTCAACACCAAAAACAAGAGCCAAAACGGACCATTAAATCGGAATTTTTCACTTTTGGGAGATCCAAGTCTGAGGCTCAAGGTTCCAGATTTAGGAATAAAAATCTCCTCCATCCTAGAGGTAAATACTAAAAATCCAATTGATACGCTACGTTCATTGGATCAAGTAGAAGTGACAGGGGAAATTATTGAACCCTTGGTGGGTTCTTCCATCTCCAATTTCAACGGTCACTTACAAGTAGAACTTTGGGGCAGCCCGGAAAACCAAAAAACCTTAGGCGACGAAAATCCTGAATTTGAATTTCAAGAGGAAAACAACCTTCTGTTTAAAGGCGAAGGAGAAATCAATAACGGGAAATTCACCACACGTATGATCATCCCCAAAGAAGTCTCAAAAGAAAAGACTAGCCTAAACCTTCGTATATCAGCTATAGACGAGAAAACCAAAAGTTATGCAGGAGGTCTACTTCAAGCAAAAATTGACGGAACGATCGATGCACCATCATCAGATCAGGCGGGTCCCATCATTCTCGTAGAGGTAAAGGGAGAATCCAAGACATCGTTCACTATTTCTTCAAAACAGATTCTAGTCACTGCCAAATTTGAAGACCTCAGCGGGATACATCTCTCAGCTTTAAATCCTGAAAAGATTCTTCGGGTGCGGGTCAATGGAATTAAAACCATCTTGATTAATGAATTTTACCGTGCGAAAGGTGGTGATTTCAAACACGGTGAGGCAGCATTCACTATTTCAGGCTTAGAAGAAGGATCCAATGAAGTGGAGATTTTGGCGTGGGATAATGTAGGAAACAGCAGTAAGCTGGAGTTTAGGATCGAAGTACGAGGAAGTGAGCAAATAAAAATTCTTGAACACTTGGTTTATCCAAACCCCAGCTCAGATCAAAGCAACTTTTATTTTATTCATAACCGGCCGGGAGAAAACTTAATGGCTACTTTAGAAGTATATTCACTTTCTGGTCAGATACTTTTTTCGGAGTCCAGACGTTTAGTCAAAGCTCAGGAAATGATCAACGATTGGAACTGGATTTTTTTCCAGAGCAAATCAAAATATCCAGGGAAAGGAACTTATATTTACAACTTATCGCTCTACTCAGAATCGGATTTCACCTCAGATTCTGTAAGCGGAAAACTGGTGATTCAATGAATAAAAAGGCCATTTTAGGAAGGAAAAGCATACTCTCGATAGTTTTTGCCTTGGCTGGATTTTCTTCTTTTGCACAGAATAGTGTGATCATTTCGGGTCAGGATCCTAACCGAAGGGTAATCACCACAGCTGTCCCTTTCCTTAATTTTGCTCCTGATTCCAGACATTCTGCCATGGGTGATGTAGGGGTAGCTACCTCGCCTGATGCGAATTCAGCTCATTGGAATGCAGGTAAGTTAGCTTTCATCAAAGATGACTTGGGGTTTTCTCTTTCTTATTCACCTTGGCTCGGCAAGTTGGTGAATGACATGTCCCTTAATTATTTGTCTGGCTTCAAAAAAATCGATGAAAATTCCGCTTGGGGATTCGATGTCAGGTATTTCAATATGGGTGACATCGAATTGACCGACGGAAGAGGCAATCCCATAGGAGAGTTTAATCCGAGAGATATTGCCATCGGTGGGACATATTCCAGAAAATTATCCCAAAACTTGGGTTTAGGTATTTCAGCAAGATTCATTCATTCTAATTTGTCAGGCTCTATTTCATCAGTTGGTGGAGCAGAAGCAAGACCGGGCACTGGCGTGGGTGCAGATATTGGACTATACTATCAAAAACCAACCTTCATTGGTTCAAAAGAGGGAACTTGGTCCTGGGGTGTAACTTTGACCAATTTAGGTCCCAAAATCACTTACAATAGCGCAGAAGACCTCGATTACATACCCACCAACCTTAGAATCGGTACAGCTTATAAAATCAACTTCAATGAGCTCAATTCATTGACTTTCATCCTAGACGCAAATAAACTGATGGTTCCGACACCACCAATTTATAGAACCAATCAGGATGGTACCTTGGCAACCGACGAAAACGGAAATCTAATCATTGCTGCTGGTCAAGATCCTAATCGAGCACTCATTTCAGGAATGTTTGGTTCGTTCTCAGATGCTCCGGGAGGATTTCAAGAGGAGATGAGTGAATTCACTGTATCATTTGGAATGGAATACCTCTACACCGAGAAATTTGCCTTAAGAACAGGTTATTTTTATGAAGATAAAACCAAAGGTGGAAGACGCTATTTCACCATGGGATTAGGTTTTAATATGAAACGTCTAGGTTTAGATTTCTCATACTTGGTTCCTCAGGTACAAAATCATCCCCTTGCTGAGACGTTAAGATTTTCGCTTCGCTATTCGATTACCTCCAATTAATGGCATTAGACAGATCTAAGGCACCTGAATTTAAAATTCCATCAGATTTCGAATTAATCTCTCCGGTTAAGTTTAGTCTTAACACAGGAATCAGTGTTTATTTTTTCAAAACTCCCGGAATAGAAGCCGTGAAGCTGGAGGTAATTGGGAAAAGTGCACGGGGTCGCATCCCCCAAGAACATGTGCTGATCCCCTCTTTCACACTTCAAATGATTTTAGAAGGGACAAGAGATTTTTCAGAAGAGGAATTGTCTGAGTTTTTCGACTTTCATGCTACCGAAGCCCAGCCTGTTCTCTCCTATACCCATGAGGGCTTTAGCCTATTGAGTACCAAAAAGCACATGGAGGCAGTTCTTCCCAGATTCATCTCACTTTTTACTCAGGCTACTTTTCCATTAGAAAATCTTGAAAAACGAAAATCTCAACGAAGATTAAGTTTGAAACTGGAAAAAGAAAAATCTTCTTCGAGATCAAGTCAATTATTTAGGACCGCTCTTTTCGGGGCAGAACACCTCTATGGCCAGGAGGTAAATGAAGAACATATTGATCTCATTACCTCCGACCTGCTGAAAGATTATTACCTAAATCACCTTTGGCAGAATTGCGAAATATTCCTCTCCGGTGATTTAGATCAAAGCCAACTTAACCATCTAAGTAAATGGCTAGAAAAAATCCCCTCGCGAGAAGTGACAGATGAAGGACTGGATCGACCTGTACAAACCACTCTAAAAATCCATGAGGCACGAAAGGATGCCCTTCAGAGTAGTCTAAGAATCGGAGATTGGTCAATTTCAAAATCGCATCCAGACTTCCATGCCCTCTCTGTTTTCAATACCATTTTGGGAGGGTATTTCGGTTCTAGACTGGTCAAAAATATCCGGGAAGACAAAGGACACACGTATGGAATCAGCTCTTCGTTGGTCGAACTTGGAGATTATAACTATTGGGTGATTGGTGCAGATGTCCAAAAAGCCCATCTCAACGAAGTGATCCAAGAAGTCTATATCGAAATCAACAGGCTAAGTACAGAACTTGTCTCGGAAGATGAGCTTGAAATTTTAAGAAACTACCTAGTCGGTCAAATGCTCAGCAAATTCAGCTCTTCTTTTGATCTGATGGATAGGTTCAAATCGGCACATCACTCAGGGCTTGATTTATCCTATTACCGTCAAAAATTGGATTATTTAAAAAAAGTCACTCCGCAAGATTTACTCAGGATCGGGCAGACCTACTTTTCAAACCCTCCGTTTATAGAAGTTTCAGTTGGATAATCAGGTGATTCTTAGGTAAAGCCAAGAAATATCCCAGGCTTTCTTTGCCCATAATCGATAAAGAGAAAAGGAAAAACCCTTCATTCCAAGCTCCTCTCCCATTTGGACCAGTTCACGGGCTGAGTCAAAATTTGCAGACCATAGGGCATGCTTAAGTTCATATTGGATTCGATCAGCCAACGCTTTGTTTTCCTCCGGATACAAGTTCATCAACTTGATCTTTGAGCAAACCCTTACCGTACTTGGAAGCATTTGGGATTGGTATCTTTTATATTGCTGCGATGACATGGACTCCCCATGGAGTCGCTTCAAAACACCCATGTGGTCTGAAAATACCACCGGATATTTTCTCGCTAGTCGGAGTTGGATATCAAAGTCTTCATAAAACAAGGTCTCATCGTATCCTCCTTCCTTCCGGAGAATAGGAGCATTAAAAACCATCGTGGGGGAGCAGATGAAATTACGCTTGATCAGCGTCTCATAAATATTGGATAGTTCGATCTCTTCCTTTAATTCCCCTGCTGAGTTTCTAGGGTAAAAGGTTCGGATTTGTGATTTTTCATCCAACAAATAGGCATCAGAAAATACAAACGCCGCAAACGGTGCCCCTCTAAGCTCTTTGATCGAGGTAGACAAATGCTCTGGATACAATAAATCATCTCCAGAGAGATCGATCAAATATTGACTGGTGGTTTGATTCAAAAACTGATTGAAAAGCCGACAGTAGGGCTGAGGCTCTTTGAAGGAATGGAACTCGACTACCAAATGGCCCGACCGCTGATCTATCCATTCTTTGATTCGCTCAGAAGTCTGATCCGTACTTCCATTATCGATGACAATCAGCTCCTTGGAGTAATAGTCCTGCTGCTTGACACTTTCCAATGTCTCCGAGATCCACTTCTCATGGTTGTAGGCTATACAGATGACGGTTACTTTTTCTGCATCATTCATAGAAAAATCTCCTAGTCCAGGTGACTTTATTACTTACATCATTGGAAAACCGAGCTTTAAAGAACATCAGACCTGAATTAATCCCGGAATCGACCTCTGAACTTCCGAGGTCAATAAACTCAGTTTTTTGCTCTGCCGCAAGCTGAAATAAACTTTGAAGCAGCAAGTCGCCTCCGTTGGAAATATTGGAATTTGGACGGATGGCCGATTGGTAATAATACATGGATTCGGGAAGCAATTTGACAGCCAAGGAATGTGCAATTGGTTCAGTTCCCTGAATGAGACTGATTTGAAAATATCGTTCAGGGAACTCAGAAACTTGATGAATTAGCCTATTCTCATCAAACAACGTCAGGTAACCTCTTTCAGAATTCCAATTTCGTATGTCATACAAAAAATTAAAATTCTGGACTGCCCCCTTTTTCACGCTTAAACCTAATGACTGAAGAGTTTTTTTGTTCTTATCAGAAAAAGCCTTCACTTCACTTTTAAGTTTTTTCTTACCCAGAAAAAACTGATGACTTTGTATTGCTTCAGGTTTAAATCCCTCCTTGAAAAGCACGTTCCCGATGAATTCACTGTATTTTTCATAAGGTTTGGGAGGCTGAATAACTTTAACTGTAGAGCATTTCAGACGCTGAAGTTCAATTAGAATCTCTTTGATGAAAAATTGGAGTTCGTCGGAATGAATCTGACCCGGAATCCAAACTCCACCGAAAGGCAAATTTGGAAGAGAAACTGCCTCTCCATTTTGTTGAATCACCACATGTAAGATGGCTTTTAATTTTTCCTTTTTAAATAAACGAAAGGTCAACTTCTGCACATCCGCCGACGAATCAGAATGCGACAAAAAATAAGGGTGATCCAAGGGAAGAGATTCTGATATCTGAATTTTAACGGACATTTTCTCGAAGTCTTTCAAAATAATCCTTATCTCTGATGTAATCCTCTTCTGAAAATTCCCTGTCGGAAAGCCCTAGAACTACCGAGCCATCTGTACAAACCACCTCTACCCAATTAAGTGGAGGAATATAAATCCCTTCCGAGGGCTTATCGAGGCTAAACAAATGTGTTTTACCATCGACACTCAATACGTTGACGATCACCTTTCCAGCAATCGCCACCAAGACTTGGCATTCCCGCCAATGAGCATGACTGCCTCTGACATCACCATCCGCCACCCCAGTGATCCAAAAACAACGATGGATCCCATTTCGAAAAAGCGACCGATCCTCCCAAAAATGAACAGAACCATGTTGACTAATCACGCCCGGTATATCCAATCGGAATGGATAGTCTACGCTAATTTTTTGGGTAAAATCAGGATACTCCATGCCTAAAATTAAGTGAAATCAAACTAAGAAGCGGTTAGCCAAAAGTTAATTTTCTATTTTCATGACTCCTTATCAAAGTCCAAATGAGTAAACCATTAGACCAAGACGCATTTTTAACAATTTCGAGAAAGAGTACAGGACTTTACAAGGATAAGGGGAGTAAGTTTCTATATTTTTCTTTCCCGGTGGAAAATGAAGAAGAGATCAAAACCGAATTGGCACTCCTGAGAAAAATCTATTTTGACGCTAGTCATCACTGTTATGCGTGGGTTTTAGGGCCTAAAGGGACTCAATTCAGGGCCAATGACGATGGCGAACCTAATCATTCTGCAGGCGATCCCATTTTGGGACAGATTCGATCCCATCAACTTACGAATGTTCTTATCGTAGTAGTCCGGTATTTTGGCGGAACCAAACTGGGTGTGAGTGGATTAATCCAAGCCTACAAAATCTCCGCTTCCATGGCTATTGAAGACAGCGATATCATCGAAAAAAGGGTCATGGAGGACTTAGTAATCCAATTTGGCTATCCTCAAATGAATGAAGTCATGAAAATCGTGAAATCAGAAAGCCTTGAAATCAAAAATCAGATCCTTGGCTTAGACTGTCAAATAACACTTAGGATGAGGAAAGGTATTCTAGTTTTGGTGAAAGAAAAGCTTGAGGAAATTGAGAGTTTGGTGGTTAAATCCGATTGAAAAGCTCATCCAAGTATCCTTCTTGCCGAAGTACCTGAAACACCTCCAAACAAGCCCAAGCATCTGTAGCTGCATATCGAAGCTGCTTTTCCGTAAGTTTTTCGGCCTCCCAATTGGAGACTTGCTCTGTCTTGGAAATCCTCATTTTCAAGACCATGCCGCAGAGATTTCTAACCCCCACATTGTGGAAACCCACTTTTTTCAATTCATCATTCAAATCAAAAAATGATTGTGGGTAGAAGGAATCGGTGAGTTTACGGAGTGCTTTGAGGTCATCATGGACAGCTGCTCCCACTTTTACCAGATTCTCTTTTTCCAGGAGATTTCTCAAAGGCGGAGGAAATCCAACCAGATGAAGGCGGAATAGAAAGGCTTGCTCAGAAGAAGACAACTGAAGCAGCGAAACATGATTAAACTGTCCTTTGCGAAAGGAAGGTTTGGTTTCAGTGTCAAAACCTATAATTCGTTGGTCCTCCAGAAAATCTACGGCTTCCTCCACTTGGTCAGGACGATCAATCACATAGATTTTTCCCTCAAATTGACCTAATGGCAATTCGTTTATCTCTTCTTTGGAAATGCTAAATGGGATCATACCAACTCTTCTTCCGGCTCGTAATAGGAAATTCCCAAATTAAAATAACCATACAAGATGGTCATCAACGGGCTGATGATATTAAAAAAGCAATAGGGAGCATAAGTCAATGTGGCTACTCCCAACACCGAGGCTTGAGTAGCTCCACAGGTGTTCCATGGCACCAACACCGAGGTAACTGTAGCAGAATCTTCCAGAGTCCTACTGAGATTTTCAGGTTTTAATCCTCTTTTTCGATAGACGTCGGCATACATTCTACCGGGAACCAAAATCGCCAAGTATTGATCCGAGGTAGTGATATTGAAAAAGACACAGGTGGCGGCAGTGGATGCGATCAATGAACCGACTCGGTGTACCTTTCGGATCACAGCTTCTGCCATGACTTTCAGCATCCCGCTTTCCTCCATAATTCCGCCAAATACCATCGCGCAGATAATCAGCCAAATCGTATTAAGCATCCCTCCCATTCCTCTGGTGACCAGCAATTCATTAACGATATCATTGGATGTAACCACTCCGATTTCTCCAAAAAGAGCCATCATGACAGATTTGAAACCCAGGTATGAGTATGCCCCCTCTTCTGATGCTACTTCTTTGATAATTTCCGGTTGGAAAATCAGTGCAAAAACACCTCCCAAAAGAGCTCCTGTCAACAGCGCAGGCAATGCTGGTACTCGTTTGATAATCATTACCAAGACCACTGCTGGAACGATAAACAACATTGGGTTAATGTTGAATTTGGAAGAAATCACCTCAGAAATTGTCTTCACATCCTCCACACTTCCTGATGTCTCGTAGTTTAGTCCGATGACAATAAATAGAATCAGGGTAATAAGCATGGTCGGAATGGTTGTTTTTGCCATATGCCGAATATGAGTAAAGAGATCCGTCCCTGCCATTGCAGGCGCAAGATTGGTCGTATCAGAAAGTGGCGACATCTTATCTCCAAAATAAGCACCCGAGATAATTGTCCCTGCAATAATCCCCTCCTCAAATCCCAAAGCCTTTCCAATCCCTAATAGTGCCACACCTACCGTGGCCACAGTGGTCCAACTGCTACCCGTGGCGACTGAGACGATCGCACTTATAAAGCATGCCGCAAACAAAAAAATCACAGGACTCAAAACCATAAGTCCATAGTAAATCATCGCAGGTACAATCCCACTAAGCAACCAAGTACCCGCAAGTGCTCCAATCAAAAACAAAATCAGAATACTACTCATGGCAGAGCTGATGCTCTTTACAATACCTTCTTGGAGTGTCTCCCAAGAATATCCCAGTTTAAATACCGCAACAATGCCTGCAACAGTCGCAGAAAGAATCAATACAATTTGATTAGAACCAGCTAAACCGTCTGTCCCAAAAATTCGGATATTGATGATCAACAAAACAATCAAAAAAACTAAGGGAATCAGTGCGTCATACACTTTGGGAGCTTTGGGCATTCCTTTCATTCAGTCAATATAGGTATGTGAAATAGGCTTGAATCTAAAGAAAAAAAACCAATTACATTTCTGAAAGTAGTTCAGACAACTCTTTTCCGACCTGCCAGCCAATAGCTACTCCCATTCCTCCCAATCGGACGGCAACTGCAGTAGTTGGACCAATTTGCTGGATGATAGGAGATTTCTTTGGGCCAAAGGCCATGATTCCAGTCCATTCCATGTCCCATTCCAACTCACGATAGGGTAAAATTACTTCCTTGGCCAATCGATCTAAATGGGATCTGATTGCCTGATTGACACCAAACTCAGTTGTGTTTTCTCCTTTGATGTCCTTATTCCTCGCGCCTCCCAACAAAAGACGTCCATCGACCTCCCGGAAGTAAACATAGCCTTTATCCATGTGAAATGCCCCTTTCCAGGGTAAATCAAAACCAAGAGGTTTGCTCAATAAAATCAATCCTCTCCCCGGTTCCATCGGGCAATCCTTCCACAGTTTTTTGGTAAATGCATTGGTACAGACGGCAATTTTTCTTGCTCTGAATTCAAGGTGTTCTTGACCATTGGATCCAATAGCTTTTAGACTTCCTGACTCTTGATCAATCTCTTCGACAGAAATGCCCGTGAGAATCTTAATTCCAAGACTTCCCGCTTTTTCCCAAAGTGAATTTAAATAAGCAGCGGGATCCAGCTCACCTTCAAATCTATTTTTGATGACCGCTTTAACTTGGTCAGAAAAGCCAAATTTGAGTGGGTTTTTGACCAATGAAAAAACTTCTTTTTTGAATACTTTCTTCAGTAAGTGATTGATTTCCTCGATTTGTTCGACAGCTTTAAGGGAATCTTGATCTAAGATCTCATATCCATTTCGATGCTGATAGCGCAGTGCTTTCTCACCAAAGTGCTTTTTGATCTGCTTCAGTCCATGGTTCCTTCTTTCTACAAGTTCAACGACCTCATCCGGCGACATCGACCAAAAATCATCCAAAATCTCTGTCAAGCTCCCAAAGCAGGCAAATCCTGCATTTTTGGTGCTAGCACCAGTTGGAAAATTTCCTCTTTCTAGGATAAGGACTTTTGCTTTAGGATATTCCTTTTTGAAATGAATGCCAGCTGACAACCCAGTAAATCCGGCGCCAACCACTATCAGGTCATAGGTTAAAAAGTTTTTTAGCTCCCAATAACTCAACATGATTTGAGAAGATTTAATATTTGACGCGAGTTGGTTAATTTGTGCCGAATCTAGCTTAATTAAACCCAAAAAACCATGAGAAAAATTGACGAATTGCTTTCTGAATATGGAGAAAGCCACCAAAATAACACGAATAAACTGATCCATTGGATCTGTGTTCCTGCCATTTTTTTCAGCATAGTTGGTTTGATATTTAGTATCCCATCAGGGTTTTTAGCCGAACTGCTCCCATTTATGGGATATTTTGCAAACTGGGCAACTTTTGCCATCATATTGGTTTTGTTTTACTACCTATCTCTTTCTGTGCCTTTGACTTTGGGGATGTTTTTGTTCTCTGCATTTTGCCTAGCTCTTGCCAATTTCCTGGCACTTACATTCCCCGGCAAACTCCCCTTTATCAGCCTTGGAATATTTGTCATCGCTTGGATTTTCCAGTTTTATGGACACAAAATCGAAGGAAAAAAACCTTCCTTCTTTAAGGATTTGCAATTTCTTATGGTTGGACCTGCTTGGCTGATGCACTTCATCTACAAGCGGATAGGAATCGCATATTGAAAAAAATAAGGGCCAGTTGACTGGCCCTTATTTTTTTTGGTCACCAAATAATTCCACTAATCTTTTTAAGGATTGCATGTTATCTCTAGTATTCAAACTTGACACAATCGACTTTTTCTCACTTGCCGTCAGTCTCCAGTTAAGCGAAGCACGAGGACTACTATCCGAGTAACCATTCGACGAATCAGTAAGGATTTTTGAAGGAGCATATTCAAACTCTATCCGCTCCACCCCAAAAGGCATCGATTCCGACAAATAATTGAATAGTACCTCATTTTGAATTGTCTGCACATTATCCCAATTCACATAAATATTTTTCAAGGGAGTAAAGACTTTTTCTAGAATTCGCGGCAATTCCTTGGCAGGGATCTCTGTGTTTTTTTCCGAATCCCGAATTGTGATCATCACTACACCGCTTGTATTCTGAGCAATCCAATCTTTGAACACATAGACAAATCGTAGCGCATCCTGAATTCCAAAATTATCAGAAAGGCCTGTATCCATTGTCTTCATGACCGGATTGGAGGGAAGCTCCACATTGGGAGTGACAAATGGAAATGTAGCGCTCATTCTCAGAGCACTCAAAAAACGTAGATTATCCGGATCATGATTTTCAAAAAACCTTCGGAAATCAATGGATTGTTTTTTCTCAGCTTTTCCGGAAATCCCTTCCGCAGATACTCCCAAAAAAGACATCGAATGAGGAGAAATGACCAACTTTCTGCCATCATTGGTAATCAAGGCAGTCACCGGCATCATGGGAATTTTAGCCTTGGCTTCAGGTTCTCGATAGTCCTTTAAAGGCTTATCTAAAATGCCCTTGGTGTTTTTATTGAGCTGATCTTCAAAAGCGAAACCTCTATCCTTAAGATATCCACGCCCCCGGTAGTCAAATTTTTGATTTCGGATCAAAAGATCATTTACCAATAGGGTAAAAATGATCGGATTTAGATTATCAGAGGCAATTTGGTCCAGAAAAATGGAGTCCGAAGGATCAAATGACTGATCAGTCTGGGAGCGGAGATAGAGCTCCCGAAAGAAAGCTTCTCCCAACACCCCGCCCGAAGCACCGGTATAAAGTGCCGACCGACTGGTCACAGTCCCATGGGTAACTTTATGAATTTCCTGTAAAACGCGTAAAGTCCAAAGGGCGGCACGTTGTCCGCCACCACTGGCCGAAACGATCACCAACTTAGGTAAAGAATCATTGGGAAATTTAGCTTTCCAGTTTTCCAAAATCCGAATCACATTCTCTTTGTCTTTCTCGACAGTATCCTGATGAGTCAATAAATCCAATCTACCCAAGGAATATGAGGCCGCAGGGGCTGAATAGTCTAATCCAAACGCTTCATGTGGCCTGTTTAAAAAGGAAAAATTAGAAAAATAATTCGCAAGGAGGATCAAAGAAAAAACCACAAACGTAGCCCATTTTCTTAACCAGAAGCTAATAGCACCAACTGCCATCACCAGGATAGACAGCAAAAGCATTGCACTCATTGCAGCAGGAAATTGCAAAATCTCCTGCTCTTTGAAAATTCCCAAAAACCAAACTAGCGAAACCAAAAACACCTGGATAAAGAACAGATGTAGGTGATTTTGATTAAATACCCTTAAGAGGTGGGCCGTTTCAAACTTTGAAATATCAGGACTGACCTCTAAAAGGTTAAGCTTGAGATTAAGGTAATACTTCACTGTTTTGACCTCTTTTTCGGATGTTTTGAATTTGCTGAGCAAACCTTTTTTTCCGGATCTGGCTTTTCTGAAACGCTGATCCACGCTTTCTGAAAAAATCAAAAAGAAATCCTTGTTGGTAAGTCCAAAATACGAGAATATCAAAGCATACGCGAGGATACTCCCTATAGCAAATCCAAGATAAAGGGACACAACATCCCAATCCGATGGAAGGTCATTATTGAGTTGAAAAGCTACAAATCTGATGGTGTAGAAAAGATAAAATGCAAAAGGAACGATAGAATTATTGACACAAAAATGAATAAATGGACGTCTGAGAACAGCTAAAAACTTAAAACGACGGCCTTCCAGGATATAAGTAGTCATGTGAAACGCCATGGTAAACATGGCCAAGCCTATTCCCATCAAGAAAAAACTTAACCAAGAAACCTCATGGAGATATTCCGGATCCAAAAACAGAAAAGGAATACCCAATACCACTCCAAAATTTTCGCTTACAATCAAAATAAGAAGTCCCCAAATCAGAAGTAAGGCTAGATTTTTTCTTAAGTGCAGTAATAATAACTGAACAGGAAAGCTGTAAAGAATCCGATCTTTCATAGGGGTTTATTGTCGAAATAAGTTACTTCATTTTGGACTCGCATTCCAAATGAAGAGGGGCTATCAAATGAACATTTAAAGCTAGATAACTGACTATCAAGGACTGCCTGAATTTTCCTATAGGAAAAGAAAATTAATCTGTCATTTTTATGGAGGGATAGGCGCAGATAAGGTAGATTCGAAGGTTAAAAAATGTAAGCATGAGAATTTGGTTTTTGTGTAAAGTAAAATATGCGAAAGAGACCGAAGATGGTCTTTTGAAAAGCATTTCAGAGCAATATTTGGTTGATGCTGTCTCCTTTACTGAGGCAGAAGCCATCTTATATGATCGACTAGGATCTCAGATAAGAGGTGATTTTCAAGTAACTGGCATCAGTAAAAGCAACATTGTGGACGTGTTTTACTACGAGGATGCCGACATCTGGCACAAGTGCAAAGTCACATACTTAATTGCTGACGGGGACAGTGGAAAAGAAAAGAAAGTGACTCAATACATGATCGTCACAGCAGAAGATGTAAAGCAAGCTTATGATCGGATCCAAGAAAGTTTGAGCAATATGCTAGTTAGTTTTCGTGTGCCTGACATCACCGAAAGCTCAATAATTGAAGTTTTTCCTTTTGAAAAAGATGAAGTCAAAGATCAATTGCCTCCGGGGAATTTTCGGCCTGTAAATCAGGAGGAAGAAATCTAAATCTCAGACCGCAGGACATCAGCCTGCGGTCATTTTTTTAGCTCAAATCTGCATTGGCCTGGTGCGAAATGACAAAGGAGATCAAGTCCTCCACTGTCATCGCTGCCCGCTCAGCCGCATCCTGAATATCTTCGCGGCTCACTTGAGCAGCAAAAGTCTTGTCCTTGAGCCGCTTTTTGACACCTTTTACCTCCATTCCCACATATCCTTCCGGGCGCATTAGGGAGTACGCATGTACAAATCCACTCAATTCATCAAACGCATAAAGCATCTTATCCATGAGTGACACAGGCTCCACCCCAAAATATCGGGGGCCATGAGAGGCTATGGCACGGATCATAGCCGGATCCACATTCCTGCATTCAAGTTCTTCGATGATTTTTCGGCAATGCTGATCTGGCCACTGGTCCCAATCTGCGTCATGAAGCAGGCCAGACTGGTACCACATCGCTACTTCCAAATCGGACAATCCCAACTCTTTTGCATAAGCCCCCATCAAGTGTGCGACTTGTTTCATGTGCACTTTGAGTCGGTCATTCTTGACCCAATCATCCAAAATCCCTTTTGCTTCCTCAGGAGAAAGTATTTTACCCGAATTTTCGGACTTTCCAAAATCCTATCGATTTAAATACAAAACACTTTCTTGCATTTTAAATATATATTTATGTATTTCGAAATATATTTTTATATTTTTGTTATCTATCTCAACTAAAGGAAACAGGCAGAATGCAGGATTTAAAATCCATAAAGCTTCTAGAGAATCTGGTATTGTCCTCAGATTATTATCTGCAGGTCACCTTGGATAAGTCCGGAAGAGTGCTTTCTTCCCATTCCGGAATAGGCCCTGTTCCGTCACTTTTTGATTCTAAAGAAAAGCAAATTTTCTTCCCAGATTGCTTTCTGTCTTCAGATTGGTCAAAATACGAAAGTCAAAGGCAAAAGGCATGGAAGAATAATCACCTTTCATTTACAGTTGAGCTTCAAAAAATCAATCACCCTGAAGACACTACCTCACTTACTAAATGGGAATTTTTTTTCATCTCTCATGAACACGGGACATGTTTGGGTATTGGACATCCACTGGAGCCACTTAAACCTTATTCTTTAGGAATTGGAGAGTTTATCGAAGGAACCAATCAATCCAATGAACTACTCAATACCTTATTGGAAAACAAACTTTTAGGATTTTGGGATTTTGATCCGACAAAAAAAGAAGAATCGATCAGCAATGGATTAGCCCATATTTTGGGCTACAATCAAAAAGAAATAGAGGCTACTGGTAAAATCTCATGGAGAAAACACATCCATCCAGATGACTACTTAAGTCTGGTCAAAAGTCTGGATGCCCATACTCATTCTTCAGGAGACTTACCATTCAAAAAAGAGTTTAGGCTTATTTCCAAGGGAAAGCAAACCGTTTGGGTAATTGGTTTTGGCAGGACTACCCAATGGAATGAAGCAGGTATGCCCATAAAAATTCAAGGCTTACTGATCGATATTACCGAAAAAAAGAAACAGGAAATCTGGCTAAAAGAGCATCATTATTTTTTAAGAGACCTTGCCTTTCATCAGTCTCATTCCCTTCGAGCCCGAGTGGCAAATATCCTTGGCATTTTAGAAATCCTAGACCTGGAGGACAATTCCCTTGAGACTAAAAAACTCTTGTCAATCCTTAAAAAAGAAACCCAAATGCTGGACACTTCTTTGAAAAAGAGTATTAAAGAATCTGTCCAGCAAAATGAAACCTGGGAACGAGGTATCAAAAACCAAGAGTCATAAATTCCTGATTTGCCATTTTGACTTCAGATAGCCCCAAATCACTTTGGGGCTCATTGCTTTTTTCCTCGGGTTGCCTCCATCATATCCCACATCTCTTGAGGTATCATATCTAGATTATTGAACTCTCCGGCACCTTTTAGCCATTCTCCTCCATCTATGGTCATCACTTCACCGTTGACATAAGCAGAAAAGTCAGAAACCAAATATGCCGCAAGGTTGGCTAGCTCCTGATGCTCTCCTACTCTTCCTACTGGTACTTTTTTGGCGGGGTCAAACTTTTTTACCAAATCTCCTGGCAACAACCTGCTCCATGCCCCTTCTGTAGGAAATGGACCCGGAGCGATCGCATTAGATCGGATACTATACTTCGCCCATTCCACTGCCAAGGACCTTGTCAACGCCAGTACACCTGCTTTGGCAGCCGCCGAAGGAACCACATAGCCCGAACCTGTCCATGCATAGGTTGTGACAATATTTAAAAACACACCCGGTTGCTTATTGGCAATCCAGTGCTTGCCTGCAGTCAAAGTAACTTGGGAAGTACCTTTTAGGACAATATCCAAAACAGTATTAAATGCATTCACTGACAATCGCTCGGTAGGGCTAATAAAATTACCTGCAGCGTTATTTAACACCACATGAATTTCTCCAAACCTTGCTACAGACTCTGACCACATTGACTCTACTTGAGCGATATCCCTTACGTCACAGGAGAGAGCTAACACTTCTCCTCCTTTTTTTGCCATCATCTCTTTAGCTGTTTCCTGAAGTACGTCCAGCTTTCTTGAAGTGATCACCAAATTTGCTCCTAACTCTAAAAAGTACTCCCCCATAGATCTCCCAAGACCCGTGCCCCCTCCTGTAATGAGTATATTTTTACCCTTAAGTGAGCCTTCTTTCAACATACCGTCTGTAAAATTCATGTCTTTAGCTTATTTGGATTTTCCCCAAGTTAGTATTCAGGCGCGGAAATTGAAAGGAAACAATAAGCAGACAAATCTTATGGCACGGTTGTATATTTTCCTTTTTTTCGTCCTTTTGGCCTCCTCCTGCACCGAAGAAGAAAGCAGGACCATTTCCACTGACTTAAGTGTAGAGGCCCTCCAGCATTTCAAGCTTTCGAAAGCATTTTCGGAAAGTATTTACCTTGGAAACATTTCCTATCAGGATTATTTCCGAATCAGTTCTGCCGAACTCCCCGGATGTCCGACCATCGATCGAAGCTTGCAATCGAGAATCATCACCTTAGATTATTCCAAGCCTCTCGAATGCACACAAGAAAACAACAAAACAAGAACAGGCAAAATCATTCTTGACTTCACTCTTTCAAATACCAGTTCACCGACTTGGATCATGACCTATGAAGAATATAGTGTGGAAGGAATTAAGATTTCGGGAACAAGGCAATTCAGGGCTATCACATCCAATGAAACAGAGGCTAGCTTTGAAAATTTAGAAATCGAATTACCCAAAAACCTCGCTTTCCTGATTAAAGGAAAAACAAATCATTCTGTTTCCAGGGCTAATTTTAGACCTTTTGCGCTCAGCACACGTGGAAATTTAGAAGGTATAAATCCCGCTGGACGTAATTTTAATCTAGTAATTACTGAGCCAAAAGAACAACTCTTTGCCTGCTACAGGCAAGGTTGGTTTTTGACACAGACAGGTAAAGAATCCATAAAAATAGCTAGAGGCATCGAACGAGATGTGGTCTACACTACGACTTACCAAACCCCCACTGGATGTAATCCAAACGTAACCGCTATTCTGCCTGATGGCCGAATTTTCCTACTCAATCCATAAAAAAACCCGGACTTTCATCCGGGTTTTCAAGTATAAATCCTTTTGATATTAGTATCTGTAGTACTCAGGCTTGAATGGACCTGATACCTCTACACCAATGTATTGAGCTTGATCCGAAGAAAGGGTATCTAATTCCACGCCCAACTTTGCCAAATGAAGCGCTGCCACTTTTTCGTCAAGATGTTTGGGCAGTACATAGACACCAGGCTGATAGCTCTTGTAATTTGCCCATAGCTCCAATTGAGCCAAGGTCTGATTGGTGAAGGAATTTGACATTACAAATGATGGGTGACCTGTTGCACAGCCAAGATTTACCAGACGACCTTCAGCCAATACGATAATTTCTTTACCATCGATCTCGTAAAGGTCCACCTGAGGCTTGATCACGTTTTTGGTATGGCCATAGTTCTTGTTCAACCAAGCCATATCAATCTCATTGTCAAAGTGGCCGATGTTACAAACAATCGCCTTGTCCTTCATTGACTTGAAATGCTCACCTGTGATGATATCCTTGTTGCCTGTAGCAGTCACCACAATATCAGCTTCTTTCACCGCATCAGCCATTTTCTTGACAGCAAATCCATCCATTGCAGCCTGAAGCGCACAGATCGGATCGATCTCTGTAACAATTACACGGGCACCAGCACCTCTCAAAGAAGCAGCAGAACCTTTTCCAACGTCACCATAACCGGCCACTACAGCTACTTTTCCAGCCATCATCACATCGGTAGCACGACGAATCGCATCCACCAATGATTCCTTACAGCCATATTTATTGTCAAATTTGGATTTGGTCACAGAGTCGTTTACGTTGATCGCAGGCATAGGAAGCGTTCCGTTTTTCATGCGCTCATACAATCTGTGTACCCCAGTGGTAGTCTCTTCAGAAAGTCCTCTGATCCCAGCGACCAACTCAGGATATTGATCAAGCACCATATTGGTCAAGTCACCTCCATCGTCCAAAATCATGTTCAATGGCTGTCTTTCTTCTCCAAAAAATAGCGTCTGCTCAATACACCAGTCAAATTCTTCAGCAGTTTGGCCTTTCCAGGCATACACTTGAATACCTGCCGCTGCAATAGCTGCCGCAGCGTGATCTTGAGTAGAAAAAATATTGCAAGAAGACCAAGTCACCTCAGCACCCAAAGCGACCAAGGTCTCAATCAACACGGCAGTCTGAATAGTCATGTGCAAACAGCCTGCTACTCTTGCACCTTTCAAAGGCTGCGAAGGACCAAATTCAGCTCTCAGGGCCATCAGACCCGGCATTTCGGCTTCTGCCAATCTGATTTCTTTTCTTCCCCACTCAGCTAGGGAGATGTCTTTTACTTTGTACTGGATAAATTTTTCAGATTTGATTTCTGACATGTGATTGATTGTTAAAGAATTAAAATCTTGAATTGGCCGCAAAGTTATCAGATAAAATCGTGATTCGGAAATGTGATTAAAATTTAGGGAATGTGATCTCCTTCAATCCAAAGGCCTTGAATTTACCACCCTCCAATTCGATCATTAAGCTTCCCGAAGGATCAATCCCTATAATTTTTCCCTTAAATGGATCACCGGAAGCACTAAATTGCACCCATTGCCCCATCAGGTATAAATGCTGCAAATATTCCATTTTGATCTCCATCAACTTATTCTTTTTTAGCGCCAAATAGGATTGTTCTAAATAGACAATTAAAAGTCTAAAAATCTCCTGTAGATCGAACTGACTCCCTGTCACACTCGCCAAAGAACAGGCAGAAGAAACAGAAAAAGAATTTTGATTTACATTCAGTCCTATTCCTACCACAGCATGCTCCCATCCACCTGAACTCACCACATTTTCGATCAGGACTCCTCCCAATTTACCCACTCCTGGAACCACCAGATCATTAGGCCATTTTACTTTTAAATCGGGAATATATTGTTGAAGCAAATTTCTGATACCATTGGAAACCATCATATTGAGATAAAACTGCTCACTCAGGTCCAGAAAAGCAGGTTGAAGTACCAGGGAGAACGTAAGGTTCATTCCTCCTGTGGTCTCCCATGAATTTCCCCTCTGTCCCCTACCCTGAGTCTGATGCTCACAAATGACAATACTACCCTCTCTTGCCTTACCTTGCCTGATCTGTTGTAGAGCGATGTCATTGGTCGAGTGACACTCTGGCAGGAAAAGAACATCTTTCCCCAAAAAAATCGTGTTGGCAAGAATTTTATACATTAATTTTCAGTTCGGTTAGTTAAATAGAAATCAGCCGAGGCGTAAAATTAACTCAATACTATGACAGCAGAAGCGCTGAGCAAGGTAATCGTCAAAGGAATGGAAGAAAAAAAAGCTTCTGACATCTTGGTGATGGACCTGAGAACAATCAAAAATACAGTAGCTGATTTTTTTGTGATTTGTTCTGGAAATTCGGACACTCAAATTGACGCCATTTCCAAATCAATCGAAGAAGAAGTTTACAAAGCGGGTGAAAGTTCCGCTTGGAAAGTAGAAGGAAAATCAAACGGACAGTGGGTTCTCATGGATTATGTCAATGTGGTAGCCCATATTTTCCTTAAAGAAAAGCGAGAATTTTATGGATTGGAAGAGCTATGGGGAGATGCCAAAACCACCCGGATCCGATAAATATAACCATGAACTTTCGGGTGTTTAATCCGTTTTAGCATAAGTTTAAAGAATTATCAAAAAAGCGATGAGCGAAAAAAATAAGAATAAAAATTTCACCCCTAAAGCCCCACAAAAGCCCAATTTTCAACTTTGGTTGATTATTGCTGCTGTGATGGTTCTTTTGGGACTTACTTGGATCCAACAGCGAGGCGCCGTTATAGACATCACCCAAAAAAGATTCGAAGACATGTATCGCGCAGGAGATGTGGCCAAAGTGGTCATCGTCCGCAACATGAATCGTGTCGATATTACGCTGAAACCAGCTGCACTCCAAAACAGCAAATACAAAACCGAACTAGAGGCAAATTCTTCTTTCTTCAACCCAGCTGGACCTCATTATTCCTTACAAGTCACCACCTCTGACAAGTTCCAGACAGATTTCCAAGCCTTGGAAAGTGAGAAACCGGAAGGAGAGCGAATAGGAGCTTCTGTCACTAATGAAGAGAACTGGAGCAACTATTTCGGAAGCTTTGGCTTTCTGATCCTTCTTTTCGTGTTCTTCTGGTTTATGATGCGCCGAATGGCAGGTCCTTCTGGCCCAGGTGGACAAATTTTCAATGTCGGCAAATCAAAAGCACAGCTTTTTGATGCAGAAAACAAAGTAAAAATCACATTTGACAACGTAGCAGGCCTTGATGAAGCCAAGGAAGAAATTCAGGAAATTGTAGAATTTCTAAAGAACCCATCCAAATTCACCAAGCTGGGAGGAAAAATTCCAAAAGGAGCACTCCTCGTAGGCCCTCCAGGTACCGGTAAAACTTTGCTTGCAAAAGCGGTGGCTGGGGAAGCAGGTGTGCCTTTCTTTACACTTTCAGGTTCTGATTTTGTGGAAATGTTTGTGGGTGTGGGTGCAGCACGAGTACGTGACCTGTTCAAGCAAGCAAAGGAAAAAGCACCTTGTATCATCTTCATCGACGAAATCGATGCGATCGGTCGTTCAAGAGGCAAAGGTCAAATGCCAGGATCAAATGACGAGCGTGAAAATACGCTTAACTCGCTACTGGTAGAAATGGACGGCTTTGGAACCGACTCAGGCGTCATCGTACTGGCAGCTACCAACCGTCCAGATGTACTGGATAGTGCCTTATTGAGACCAGGACGATTTGACCGTCAGATATCCATTGACAAGCCAGATATTGTAGGCCGAGAGGCAATCTTCAAAGTTCACTTGAAGCCAATCAAAATCTCTGAAGATGTAGACGCTAAAAAATTGGCAGCACAAACTCCGGGATTTGCAGGCGCCGAAATCGCCAACGTGTGTAATGAAGCGGCATTGATCGCTGCAAGAAGAAACAAAGCAGCAGTCGATATGCAGGATTTTCAAGATGCAGTAGACCGTGTGATTGGTGGATTGGAAAAGAAAAACAAAATCATCTCTCCGGAAGAAAAGAAAATCGTGGCCTACCACGAGGCTGGTCATGCAGTGGCTGGCTGGTTTTTGGAGCATGCAGATCCATTGGTTAAAGTATCAATCGTACCACGGGGAGTGGCAGCCTTAGGCTATGCGCAATACCTTCCAAAAGAGCAATTCCTCTATCAAACCGAGCAACTCATCGATGAGATGTGTATGACACTTGGTGGTAGAGCTGCGGAAGAAATCATCTTTGGAAAAATATCCACGGGAGCACTTAGTGACTTAGAGCGCATTACCAAAATGGCTTATTCGATTGTATCCGTGTATGGCATGAATGAGAAACTTGGAAATATCTCCTTCTACGACAGCAAAGCGGATGGATACAAAATGACCAAGCCTTATTCTGAAGCTACCGCGGAGATGATCGATCAGGAAGTTAGCAAGTTGATCCAGTTTGCCTACACCCGAACGTTAGACTTGCTAAAACACCATAAAGTAGAGTTAGAAACCTTAGCAAAAGAGCTTCTTGAGAAAGAGATCCTTTTCCAATCAGATTTGGAAAAACTCATTGGCAAGCGTCCTTTCGAAAAGGAAACTACCTATCAAGCCTTTACCAATAAAAAAGATAAAGTCGTTGAGGAGGCAGTAGTGGAATCTGAAGCAAAACCAGAACCGGAGGCAGCAACTTCAACAGCAGAGGAGAAAACTCCTGAAATTGCCCCTCCTGTAACAGACGAAAAAACAGAAAATTAATACAAAGAGCCCCAAACCACTTGGGGCTTTTTTATTTTTGTTCTCCGACCCTATCTTTAGTCTATGCTATCCCCCATTTTGGACTTTCCCCTTCACGGTAAAAAACTATTTTTCGCATCTGATTTTCATTTGGGAGCACCCAGCCATCAAGCAAGTAAAGCCAGAGAAAAACGAATCATCCGCTGGCTGGATCAAATTTCCGAAGAGGCCGCTGCCGTTTTCTTGGTTGGTGATATTTTCGACTTTTGGTTTGAATATGCGGAAGTGATCCCCAAAGGATTCATCCCATTTATTTCCAAGATCTCCCAACTTCGTGACCGAGGCATTCCTGTGCTTTTTTTTACAGGAAATCACGACCTATGGATGAAAGATTACTTTACGGTGGAATTAGGAATTCCTGTCTATACCCATCCCATTGAGATCACGGTCGAAGGTAAAAAAATCCTGGTAGGCCATGGAGATGGATTAGGACCGGGAGATCAAACCTATAAAATCCTGAAAAAGGTATTTACAAATCCCTTTGCGAAATGGCTTTTCAAATGGCTTCACCCTGACTTAGGCATCCGTCTTGCAAAAGCTTGGTCCGGACATAGCCGGATCACGAATAGTTCGAAAAATGAGAATCATTTTTTAGGCGAAGATGAGTGGCTTTGGCAATACTGCAAAGAGGTGCAAAAAAGAGTACATCACGACTACTACATATTTGGACACCGCCACTTGCCACTTGAACTGGAGGTTGGGAAAAATGCAACTTACTTCAATCTCGGGGAATGGGTGAGCCAAAATACCTACCTCGAATTTGACGGTAATACAGCCAAATTAAAATCTTTTGAAAAATGAGAAAGCTGATTTGGTTGGCAATGATTTTACTTCCCGGGCTTTTGAACGCACAGGAAAAAATCAGCAGGGCCACTCCAAAATCTATCCTCACTACCGGCCAATCTGATTTGATTTCTCTGGACTCAAGAGATCAGATTTTTGTAAGCAATCAAACAGGTGATATCTTCCTTTTTGACCAAAAGGGGAATCAACTTAACCTCTTTTCTCCACCTCGACAGGGTAAATTGCAGCAACTTGAAGCCGCTTGGACGGTAAACATCTTCAGTTTTTCAGCAGACCTTCAGGAATACCGGATACTTGACCGGTTTCTTAATCCACTTTCGGAGTACACTTTTCTTCTAAATGATATCACCCTACCAAAAGCAGCTACTCTAGGAAATAATAACATCATCTGGATTTGGGATGAATCAGATCTTTCCCTAAAAAGTCTCAATTACCTGCAAAAGCAAATTATCCAATCCCAACCCCTCAATCTGATATTGGATTCTCCCACATTGAATGTCCGCGAAATCAGGGAAATCAAAAACCGACTTTACCTCAACATACCAGATTCGGGGATTTTCATTTTTGACAATCAGGGGAATTTTATACAAAAGCTAACTATCCAAGTAGATCAGAAGCTTACATTTTACAAAGAGCGGATTTTTTGGTTGGAAGAAGATCTGCTCAAGAGCATTTCGCTACGCACACTTAAAGTGTCAGATCATGGAGTAGTGCCCGTTGCACAAGCTAAATCCATCCAAATCGGTCAGGAAATCTTGGTAATACAAACCGATACGGTAATACAGATTTTTGACCTGCCTCAAGAACTGAAAAATTTGAAATGATTGGTTGTTAAAGCCTAGGAAAGAAAAACCTTCTCAGTCCATTTCGGCATCAATCCTACATTCCTTATTGCTTTCTAAGCACAATCTCTTTTCTTGAAACCACTGTAAACACTTGGTTGACTTAGTTTTTTATTTAGTCCAAATGAAGTTTTTTCTTGATGCCTTAGCGCCTTAGTGGCAAAAACCCTTTTCTCAAAACCACAGTAGACACCTGGTTGACTTAGTTTTTCTATTTAGTCCAAATGAAATTTTTTCTTGATGCCTCAGCGCCTTAGTGGCAAAAAAAAACCGACCGAGTTTCCCCGGTCGGCTGTCATTTTTTTATTTATCAAATCAATTGATGGAGACCAGTTCAATGTCAAAAATCAGATCCCTACCCGCTAACTCGTGATTGGCATCCAAGGTGATTTTTTCCTCATCCACAAATACCACAGTCACAGGCATCGGATGACCTCCTTCTCCTTGAAGCGTTAATTGCAACCCGATTTCTGGTTGAATATGTGGTGGGACTTGGTTCAACGGCACATCAATCATCATATCCTGACGACGCTCTCCATATGCCTCGGCAGCAGGGATGGTCACGGTCTTCTTATCTCCGATCACCATGCCGTACACGGCCGCATCAAATCCCTTGATCATATTTCCGTCTCCCAATGTAAAACTCAATGGCGACCTGGATACAGAGGAGTCAAAAATGCTCCCATCATCCAACCTTCCGGTGTAGTGGACCGCTACTGAGTCCCCCTTCTTTGCTTGCATGTGCTTGTCTTTTTGTGAAGCCCAAAGGTAGAGATAAACGCACAATTTGCAGCAGGATTTCCGCTGGGGGTTCAAAATAGGAGAGCCTAGTCAAAAAGTGGGATCAAAGCGGACAGTGTGTCCGAAAACAATATAAAATCGTACAAATTCGAACACTTTATCCGAAAAATCTATCCAAATTGCCTTTAAATCCACTTGGCATCATTTTCCCCCAAGTACCTCCAAACAATCAACCATGGAAGCGCAAAACCTCGGAAAAATCCTGATCATCGACGACAACGAAGACTTGCTCTTTGCCGCGAAAATGCTTTTGAAAAAGCACGCCAAAGAAGTCATGATCGAAAAAGATCCACGCAGGATTCCTTTTTTGATCAACAACAACAGCTTTGATGTCATCCTGTTGGACATGAACTTCCGGGAAGACACCACTTCGGGTAAAGAGGGTTTTTATTGGCTGAGCCAAATCAAGGAAATCGATCCAAAAGCCGTGGTCATTTTGATCACAGCATTTGGCGACGTGGAAATGGCCGTTCAAGCATTGAAAGAAGGTGCTACAGACTTTATCCTCAAGCCTTGGCAAAATGAAAAACTCATCGCAACGCTCCATTCTGCGTTAAAACTGAAAGAAAGCTACAATGAAGTGGACCAACTTCAAAAAAAGCAAAAAGCCCTACAAACAGATCTTAAGAAGCCCTACTCCGACATTATCGGAAGCTCGGCTTCGATGAAAAACATCTTTTCCATCATTGACAAAGTAGCGCAGACAGATGCTAATGTGTTGATTTTGGGAGAAAACGGAACGGGAAAGGAACTCATCGCCAGAGCAATACACGACCGATCTCATCGAAAAGATGAAATCTTCGTCGGAGTGGATATGGGGGCAATTACCGAGACACTTTTCGAATCCGAACTCTTCGGACATAAGCGAGGTGCCTTTACCGATGCCAAAGATGACCGTGCGGGCCGCTTTGAAGTAGCTGACCAAGGCACGCTTTTCTTGGATGAAATCGGCAACCTTTCTATGCCCTTACAGTCCAAGCTCTTGACAGTCCTCCAAAAAAGAGAGGTAACAAGAATCGGTACCAACAAACCCATTCCAGTCGATATCCGACTGATCTGCGCGACCAATATGCCTGTGCACGAAATGGTACAGGACCATACCTTCCGCCAAGATTTACTTTACCGAATCAATACCGTGGAGATATTTCTTCCTCCACTCCGCGAGCGTCAGGATGACATTCCACAACTTGCCACTCATTTTCTGAAGCAGTATTCTCAGAAATACCGAAAGAATTTCACCGGCTTCAAACCGGCTGCAATGGAGCTGTTGCAGCGCTATTCTTGGCCGGGAAATATCCGTGAACTTCAGCACGCCATCGAGCGGGCAATCATCATGGCTGAGGGCAACGAACTGGATTCCAGAGATTTATTCTTCCTTTCCGCCAAACCTTCCTCTGAAAAGGCACCCACCGCTGCCACCTTAAATTTGGACGATATGGAGCGTAGCACCATTCAGCGGGCCATTGACAAAAACGGAGGAAACATCTCCAAAGCCGCCAAGGAACTCGGTCTTACCCGAGCTTCACTTTACAGAAGACTGGAAAAATATGGATTATAAAGTCGGCTTGCTGGGCAGGATTGCCTTGATGGGAGCATCCTTGTTTTTCCTTGCCTTTGGCATTTCGGGAGAGTGGGGAGTCTTTATGATTTCCCTTTTCCTCATTTTGGTTGTATTCCAGATCGTTTTTCTGCTTAGATATTCTGAGAGTTCCTTTAAAAAAGTGCGTCTTTTTCTGGACAACATCAAGCAAGACAAATACACCCAACTCTATCCGGTCAAGTTTGACGGGACAGAGACAGATGATCTGCATATCGAATTCAACGCGATCTTGGCAAAACTAAAGGAAGACCAAGCAGAAAAAGAAGCCAACTACCAATACTTCCGGTCAGTCTTTAAGCACCTGAGCATCGGTCTGATCACATTTGGTGAAAATGGAGAAATCCAGATTCTAAACGTCGCAGCCAAGCGCATTCTCAATGTAGACGAGCTCAAAAACATCTCTGAGATCGAACAGGTCAACAAAGAACTTCACCTTGCCATCCAAAACCTCCGTACCGGAGGAAGCGAACTCATCAAAATCGCTCATCCTGACGGGATCATGCAGCTATCGGTCTACGTCATCGAATTGCTAATGAGAGGGGAACGGTTCAAGCTCGTTTCCTTGCAAAACATCCAATCCGAACTCGAGGAAAAGGAAATGGAAGCTTGGCAAAACCTCGTGAAAATCCTGACTCACGAGATCATGAATTCCATCGCTCCGATCTCCTCCCTGGCAGGTACCCTGAAAGGAGAACTCGAAGATCGAATCGAAAATAATCAATCCCTGAGCCCGGCAGACATGGAAGATTGCATGATGGGCATCAGCACGATCGAAAAGCGGAGCCAAGGTCTGATCAGCTTTGTGTCAGATTTCAGAAGTCTAGCCCATATTCCCACGCCCAAGTTTGGCAGTATCGGGATTTCCAGACTATTTGACCAACTGGAGATTTTACTCCAAAATCAACTCGAGGCCCAAGGAATCACGCTTCGAAAGGAGCTCAATCCTAACGAATTGATCCTATTCGGAGATCAGCATCAAATCGAGCAGGTATTAATCAACCTTCTGCAAAATGCCATTCAGGCTTTAGAAGATTCCGAGGAAAAAATCATCACCCTAAGTGCATTCATCGATGAGGCAGGCAAGATCATCATTGAGGTGACTGATACCGGGAAGGGAATCGAAGAAGAAGCCTTGAGCAAGATTTTCATTCCCTTTTTCACTACCAAAAAGAAAGGTTCGGGCATCGGACTTTCCCTTTCCAAGCAGATCATGCGCCGGCACAAAGGGAATATTCAAGTTCGCTCCACCCTAGGAGAAGGCACGACTTTCAAGCTTATTTTTAATGGATAAAATGAAGTAAACAGTGTCAGAAAACAGTCTTCAGATGTTAAATCCTATAAAACATTGACCTAATAGTCTACACTTAGTAACAAGAGCAAATAAAATCAGCCATAGGAAATGAAAATCTATCAGGCAAAAAAAGGTTCGTTGATTCAAAGCACTGTCCTTCTTATGGCAGGCTTGCCCTTTTTTATTTATCTGACAGATAGCAAGACGATTGAAACAAACCCGATTATACTCTTACCCCTGATATCACCGCTTGTATTCATCCTTTGGTTTTACCTAGGCACTAGCTATAAGCTGGAAGGCGGTCAGCTGTTTTACAAAAGTGGGTTTATAAAAGGCAAAATTCCCGTTTCAACAATCCGAGAAATACATAAGCACACTACCCTTTGGGCAGGACTTAAACCTGCACTTGCCAGCGGAGGCATTATCATCCAATACGGAAAATTTGATGAAATCTATATTGCCCCAGAAAATAAGGAGGAACTGATAAAGGATCTGGTAAACCTCAATCCCTCGATCAAGATTTTGGAAAAGGACAACTAGTTTTATCACATTCAGCTTTTAGATCGACTTCCAAGAAGTCAATTTGCCAAATTCTAAAATTTGAATATCCGCAATCTTACCACCAAGTAGATCCTTGGCTCTAAGAGCGCGGATATTCGTCAACTGACCACAGACGACAGTCCCCAGCATTTCTAATCGGACTTCAATCCTTATCTTATTTGGATACTGGTAGAAAAGCGGATAATCAGATTCTAAAAAAAGAGTAATCATCAATTTCCAGGTTACAAATTCTTTCGCTAGAAAAAAATTGACCAAGGAGCTTAATCCTTTAAATTCGAGATTGAAAAATCCAGCTCGTATTCACCCCACACCGAGCGTTTCTTCCGACCCATTCCCCCATTTCCCATGCGATTGCTCTTTCTTTCTATCTCGATTTTATTACTTGCTGGTTCTGGGTTTTCCCAAACCTCCTCATCCGCAAAGGGAGGTAACTACACCCAAGAAGCCAAAAAACTGAAAGATCATCCGGCCATCCAATCTGCTTTTGAAGAAATCGAACGACTCAATCCTCAAACCATCGAGGAGTTAATCCTCCTTAATGAAATTCCCGCTCCGCCTTTCGGAGAATCCAAGCGTGGAGAAAAGTACCAAGAATTGCTTCAAGCAGCAGGAGGAGTAACCGTTTGGAAAGACTCCATCGGGAATATTCTCGCACTAAGAAAAGGAACGGAAGGCAAGCGCACCATCGCTCTGGATGGACACCTCGATACGGTTTTCCCGAAGGAAACCGATGTGAGCGTCAAGCGAAGAGGGGATACCCTTTTTGCTCCTGGAATCGGAGACAATACTCGCGGGCTCATGGTGGTACTCACCGTCCTGAGAGCTCTAGAAAAGGCCAAAATCCAAACCAAAGACAATATTTTGTTTGTGGCCTCGGTAGGCGAAGAAGGCAACGGCGACCTGCGCGGAGTCAAGTACCTCGTGGATCGCGGAGAAGTGGATCTCCATGGATGGATTTCTATCGACGTTTCCGGAGTGGGGTTGGTTGCCAACCGTGGTACAGGTTCGCTCCGCTACAAAGTAACGGTTTCCGGTCCGGGAGGGCATTCCTGGGGAGACTTTGGCTTGGCCAATCCTCACCATGCCTTGGGTCAGATGATTCATGCCTTTTCCGATGCAGCCAGCCAGTTTACTTCTTCCGCCACATCCAAAACCACTTTCAATGTGGGCAAAATCGGCGGAGGCACGTCAGTAAATTCCATTCCTTTCGAATCCTGGATGGAAGTGGACATGCGATCAGAAGAAGACCAAAACCTAAGCAGCATGGATTCGATTTTCAAAAGCTCCATTCAACAAGCCTTGCAGGAGTATAATGACAACCGAAATACAGGCCCAGCCCTGACGCTTCAATTAGACCAAATTGGCTTTAGGCCCTCAGGAATGACACCCGAAGGAAGTTCACTTGTACAGCGATCCAAGGCAGCATTAGACGCCTTTGGCCAACGTCCTCGTTTGGGAATCATGTCTGGAAATGCCAATTGGCTCATGTATCGGAGCATCCCCGCAGTGACAATCGGTTGGGGAGGTCAAAGTGATAAGGCTCACTCCCTCGATGAATGGTGGATGGACGATCACGGCACATTGGCCATCAAACTAGCTCTTTTGACTTTGGTAGCGGAATCAGGAATAAAGGACTAATCAGAAAAAAAAATATCCTTCTATCGAAAAATTCAAGTTTGGGCATTTTTCATCTGACTCTAAAAAATCCTACAACCTTCTTCCCTCTTTCCCCGCTTAAATAGCTTGTAAAAATCACACAACTTAACCTTTACAAGCTATGAACGGAAGTTACAAAGGAGTCATGCTGGGAACCATCGTGTCTTGGATCCTATTTGGAATAATCGGTTTTGGACTTTGGGGCTGTCCGACCTACAACGTCTGGCAACAGGAGATGTCCGGTCGGGCGGAATTTGCCAAGGCTGAACAAAACAGACGCATTCTTATTGAAGAAGCGGCTGCCAACTTGGAGGCAGAAAAACTCAACGCCCAAGCCGAAGTCGAGCGGGCCAAAGGTGCCGCCGAGGCTATTGCAATTGAAAATGGCGCTATTTCTGAAAAGTACATCCAATACCTGTGGGTAAGACAACAGAAAAACCTCTCAGACAAAACGGTCATTTACATCCCGACCGAAGCTAATCTGCCGATTTTGGAATCTACCCGTGGACTTCAGATTCCTCAAGCCCCAAAACCTGAATAGCATCTAACTTTTAACCTTGGGGAGATTTCTTTTATTCTCCTGCTCAAAAAAATAGAATCAAGCGGAGCAAGATGCTCCGCTTTTTTTGTGTGGAATAGAAGGTTGTAAATGAGTAAATCCTTATCTGACTTTTTAAAAAAAATGATTACTCTTACTTCTAAGAGGAAAGCCTGGAAGTCAAACCTTTCCTATGCCAATCACCCAAAACTTCATGAATCTACCTCTAGACTTCAAAAAACACTTCCCTATTCTGCAATGGCTCTCAGGGTATTCCTGGATCTTATTTCGTTATGACCTTTTGGCAGGAATTACGCTAGCCTCTTTTGTCCTACCCGAATCGATGGCCTATGCCCAATTAGCTGGCCTTCCTTCAGAGGCAGGGATCTATTGCTGCATCATTGGAGGGCTTATGTTTGCCTTTTTCACCACTTCCAAACAAATGGCAGTAGGGCCTACCTCCGCGATTTCATTAATGGTCGGTACCACGGTGGGGATACTTTCCGAAGGCAACTTGCAGCAGGCCATCGCCATAGCATCCCTCACTGCATTTGCCATTTTTGCGCTTTGCCTTATAGCCTATTTTTTGAAATTAAGCTCTTTGATGAGCTTTGTAAGCGAAAACATCCTGGTTGGATTCAAAGCCGGGGCAGCATTGACAATCATTTCTACCCAACTTCCAAAGGTCTTTTCGGTGGAAGCAACCGGAAGCAACTTTTTCATCCGAATGTATGAGCTTACGACTGAACTTACTGAAACAAATGCCAGCGTATTAGTTTTCGGCATAATGGTTTTTGCTCTTTTAAGATTGGGCCATCGATTCTTCCCCGGAAAACCCATTTCGTTGTTGGTTGTAATAGTCACTTTACTCCTTTTTGGCCTGTATCCTCTTGCAGAACAAGGCTTTAAAATGGCAGGAGAAATCCCAATAGGATTTCCAGAATTCAAGAGGCCAAGTGTTCGCTTTGAAGACATTGACGGGATTTTTGGACTCGCTTTAGGTTGCTTTTTAGTAGGCTATGTGGAGACTGTATCGGTTGCCCGCACTTTTGCCGAAAAACATCGCTACTCGGTCAATCCACAGCAAGAATTACTTTCATTAGGTATGGCTAATCTCGGCACCAGTCTTACTGGAGCCTATCCGGTATCAGGAGGCCTATCCCAATCCACTGTCAATGATACCGCAGGCGCCAAAACACCCATGGCCTTGATCCTTTGTTCGGGTATCCTACTTTCAGTTTTGCTCTATTTCAGCCAAATGCTTAAAAACCTTCCGGAGGTATTGTTTGCAGTAGTCGTGATTGATGCGGTGATTGGGTTAATCAAAATCAAGGATCTTAAGGAACTCTATTCCCTTCAAAAAGGAGAATTCAACATTGCCTTGGTTGCGATATTGGGGGTTTTGGTTTTTGGAATTTTGAAAGGCGTGTTGATCGCTGCCCTGTTTTCTATTTTGGTTTTGATCGTGAGATCTAAGAATCCACATGTGGCTATTTTAGGTCAAATTCCAGGTACTGAAGTCTTCTCTGATATCGAGCGAAACCCGACTAATACCGAAATCAATGGGCTAAAAATCCTGCGAATCGAATCCAATCTGTTGTACTTCAATGCCGAATTTGTAGCGCATCAGATCCTTATTCTTTCCAATTCTCCGGAAGTCCATACCGTAATATTGGATCTATCCTCTTGTCCTTTTGTAGACATTTCCGGAGGAAAAACCCTGGTCAAAATCAATGAAGAGCTAAAAGCTCAAAATAAAGAGTTGAAGATCGTAGGAGCTTTGGCTGAGGTAAGAGATATCCTGAGAAAGCTACACCTCGAAGATGAAATCGGAAAAATCAGTCGTCGGGACACGATCAAAGACGCAGTGCTACGGGTGATGAAATGAAGTTCCTACTTTGAAAAACACCCTACTTTGCCTAAGTTAAATCCGACCCAAAATTCAACCATGAAGCAAGCAATCCCATTCACCCTAATCGTATTTTTTGGCACCATTACCTCACTTTTTGCTCAAAATCCGATTCAGGATATCCTTTTGGATTCAAATCTCAGAGTTCGTGCAATCCAACTTGGAGATCAAAAAATCGACCTAAATCCTCCCACTCCGCTGATCAGCTATTCGGTCGATGAAGAGCAATTTTCTACCTCCTTCCCTTCTTCGAAACTCACCTTCAGTCTTGAGAAAGTCAACCGCCTAGACGGAGAACTCGAGTGGATTCTGAGTTTTACCAATACCTCCGCTGACACAATTCAGCTGCATAATGTGTATCCTTATTCAGCGGAAAAAACCGAAGCCTTGATCACTGGAAAAGGAAAACACTCCCTTTCCCGTACTCATCTATTCCTGCCAAATCGCTCCCCTGTCAATGTGATTGTACCTGACAATGCCTGGGAACTCGGCTATGCAGCCATTTCTATTTCAGAAAAAGATAAGGTCGCTGCCTTAACTCGCAGAGATCGTGAAAGCATCCAAAACGGTACCCGCCGACGCTTCGAAACCGTCCTTTTTCCAGGTGGAAAAGTGAATTATCACCTCTACGCGTTGAGCTACTCAGGAGACTGGCAAGTGGGTTTGACTCGTGTTTTTCAGGAAAAAATGCTCTTTGATCTTGCCGAATTTGACAATTCACTTTTTGAACGAGAGGATCTCCAATGGATTCGGCAAAGCTACGTGATGCATCTCATGTATGCCTGGGACAAGTTTTATTACGACCTGGAAAAGGGAGAATACACCCTTCAGGACTTTCTGAACCGGGGGAAAAAGCTCTACGGTGGAGACGAAGTCATCAGCATTTGGCCGACTTGGCCAACCTTGGGACTGGATCAACGCAACCAGTTTGACCTTTTCAAAGACCTACCCGGAGGACTGGAAGCCATGAAGAATCAAGCAAGCTTAAGCAGGGAAAAAGGTACTCGGTTTTTTGTATGCTACAATCCTTGGGACGAAGGCACCAACAGCAAAAACCACTTTGAAGGGTTGTACGATCTACTATTGGCGACTGATGCGGATGGAGTAGTCCTAGACACCAAAGCTGAAGCTGGGAGAGAATTTCAGGACGCGGCAGATCGGGTTAAGCCAGGTGTGGTCATGTACAGCGAGGGAATGGCGATTCCCAAAGCTATGCCGACCATCGTCTCTGGAAGAGTTCATAATGCCCTCTACTACCCTCCCATGCTCAACCTGAACAAGCTGATTAAACCGGAATTTGCCATCTTCCGGGTAGCAGAACTATTCAAGGAAAAAATCCGGCGGGAATTCGCCACAGCTTTCTTCAACGGCTACGGGACCGAGCTCAACATCATGGCACCCGGTCAACCGGACTGGGTAGAAGAGCAATATGCTTTCCTAGGCAAAACCAGCCGAATTCTGAGGGAGAACACCTTTAATTTCACTTCCAGAGGATTTACCCCGCTGCTGCCTACACGAGTAGACAGCCTTTGGGTCAATAAATGGAAAAGCAATGAAAAGACCCTGTACACCATATACAGCATCCGTCCGCAAGGATTTAAAGGATTGCTTTTCGAAGTGGAACCCAATGAAGAAACCCACTTCGTGGATCTCTGGCATCATAAACTGCTCTCTCCGCTAGAGAAAGATGGAAAGTGGTGGATCGAGGCACAGACAGAGGCTTACCCTGAGTATGAACTCGGTACCAACAATGAAGGCGCGGTGGATTGCATCGCTCAATTACCAATCGTACTTAAGGCGAGTTTAGATGGGGATTTTCTGAATATTCAAACTTCGAGAAGCAAAGGACAAATTCGAGTTTGGGCAAGTGCGCCAAGCTATGCCAAGGATGCCTTGGAACTTGAGGCAAAAGTGCAACACGTCCGTATTTCGGAGCACTTTGGGAGATTCGAAGGGGATTTGGTGATTCAGTATTTGGAGGATGGAATTTTGGTGGACGAGACGATCGTAAACTTAAAACCTGGAACGCCAAGAAGGATTTCCAAGGTGGGAAAAACAGTTGCCGCCAATTCCAGCCCAAAAGGAATGATCCGGATTCCAGCAGGTGAGTTTGAGCTGAAAACCACGAATGGAGATGCCTTTATTCCTTATCCCAAGCAGGATGAGGGGAAAATCTTGAGCATTGGATCCTTTTGGATGGACAAACATCCTGTGACCAATGCGGAGTTTGAATCTTTTTTGAAAGACAGCAAGTACACTCCTAATGACACCGCCAATTTCCTAAAGCACTGGAAAAACGGAAAAATTCCATCCGGTCAGGAAAATCATCCCGTCATTTATGTCAGCCTGGAAGATGCCAAAGCCTACGCTCGTTGGGCGGGTAAGCGGCTTCCTACAGAGGCGGAGTGGCAATACGCAGCACAGGCAGGACAAACTGGCAGGGAATGGCCTTGGGACCAAATCACTCCTGTGATCCGCAGGCTAGAACCCGTCACCGAGACACTTACTTTTGTGCATCTGGAAGGAATAGATTCCACCTTGGTCAATCTTGGAAATGGAAAATTGGACGCTGTCGGCAGCTATCCCAAAGGAGCCAATCAGCTAGGAATCGAAGACTTGGTCGGTTCGGTTTGGCAACTCACCCAAGACGAGTATATGTCCGGGAGTCACCGCTACATCATTCTAAAAGGAGGCTCCTATTTCAAGCCATCGGGTAGCTGGTGGTATGTGCAAGGCGGACCAAGAGAACTGACCCACAGGCAGCAACTGCTTCGGGTCAGTCAGGGATTTGAGCGAAATGCGACGGTGGGGTTTCGGTGTGTGAGGGATTAATAATCAAATGCTGAAGTAGACATTTAAATCAAGTTTTAGAAATTAAAAGTCTAAAACTCAAATCATAATTTTTCAAAAAACCATTGAGAAATACAGGATAAATAAACCTAGTAGGCACAATAGATTTATTTACAGATTATTATATTTTTCAACCTGTTTTTTTTATTTAAAATTACATACCTTTTGAAGTGCTTTTCATCTGATATAAAGTGGATTATCAATTAATGATATCTGCTTTGGATGAAACAGGTGGATTTTGGGTTTTTCAAAATCTTTTTAGTCTCAATTGTTTCAAAAATTTCAAAAAAAAATCAAATGCGTAGCTTCTACTCATTAACTATCGGGCTGTTTTTGGCCTTGGTTTTTACCGCCAACCATTCTTATTCTCAATCTGTAACGCTAGAACAAGGGCAAAATGGTGGAATAGACAGAGATCCAGTAAGCCCGGTTACTTGGGCTACAGGAAATTCCAATTCGGGTAATAGTCATTTTTTAGAAGGGCAATCCATCCCTTACCGAATGACCATTTCCAGATTAAGGCCAGGAACAAATACGGTCGTCATCGAATGGGACACCCGGACTGGCGGTAAAAGTGCTATTGACTACATCACCAGTTTTGATAGAATTTGTGAAACTGTGACCCCAAACCCTGGGATCCCAAGCTACTTCCAGATTCCAGCACCTTCTGGCATTCCCCAACCCTCCGGAAGTTTTAGCAAGCTAAAAGATTCTGAAAAAAGAATGGCCATCTATGGTGGAACAATCTCGTCCATCCAATATTTAGTACAAGAAAGCACTACATTATCAACCGCAATCACTCGAGTCAGCATCACTTTTAATGTAGTAGGTACGAATGGGCCAAATAACACAGTAGTCATTGCTTGGGGGGGGCATATTGCAAGTGCACAGGATTGGGGAGAAGGAAATTCAGCTTCTAGTATCAGCGGTTCGCCTTATCATACCCGTGCTGTTTCCATCAATGGAAATTCAGTCGGAAATCAAAACCGTTCTGTTCAAGCTGCATCAGGAATCATCGATCCAAACCCTGATTGCAACATTGCTGGTCCTTCAGATTTATGCTCAGGTACCTCAGCCACATACGCTGTACCGAGCGGAGCATTTTCCTATGCTTGGTCAGTCACTGGAGGAGGAGTAATTACATCTGGCCAAGGAACTAATACTATTCAGATTAAATGGACCTCTCCGGGCACTGTTTCGGTTTATGTAGATAACACGGGTGCATGCCTTCCTACAAAATGCAGCCTTAATGTCAATGTAAGTCCAGTTCCAACCATCACTGTTAAAGATGCTTTTCTGTGCAGTAAGGAGAATGGAGGAACTACCGCAATTGCAAATTTGACTGAATTCGCTTCAGTAGATGTGGGCTCTATAATTTATAAGAAAGGTGGTATTCAAATCACTTCACCTGAATCTTACGAAGTAGCAAACGGTGACATTATTGAAGTAATCTCAGAAGGTAATTGTGGTACACCAAAAACATTTAAAGTAACCGTCAGCCCGCTACCCACACTGAATGTAACCAATGCAATCCTCTGCAGTACAGAAAATGGAGCCAATACGACAATTACAAATTTGACTGAATTCGCAAAAGTGGATTTTGGCTTATTGAAATTTAAAAGAGAAGGAGTAGAACTAGCAAACCCAGAAGCCGTCCTAGTTACAAACGGTGATGTGATCGAAGTCGTCCCAACGGGAGAGTGTGGCATTTCTAAAACTTTTACAATAACAGTAAATCCATCCACTCAGATTAATGTAATCGATGCCGTACTCTGTAGCACTGAAAATGGAGGAAAAACAGCCATTGCCAATTTAACAGATTATGTATTTGGCTACAGTCCGCAGTTGATTTTCAAGAGAAATGGCACACCTATAGACACTCCTGAATCTGTTTTGGTCACTAATGGAGACGTCATAGAAGTATCTTCATCAGTAGTATGCAGTGCTCCTCAGGTCTTCAAAATCACAGTCAATGATCGGCAGATTTTCGGAATCTGTTCTCAAGGAAAAGTCTACGAACCTATCGGTTCAGAGCTTAGGGCGCTCCATGAAACTTTAAGAAAAGGTCAATCCGTAAAGTCTAATGAAGTATTCTACATTAGCGGGACTGATGTGCTTATAGAAGTCATATATTTCAAGGATCGGTTTTCAGATGTCAAACTCATTCTTGAAAACTTGGGATTCGTAACCCCTACCGAGGAAGAATTAAAGCAAGATCCAAATTCATTAATACTTGCCGGTTTCATCCCCATTCAAAAACTTCTTGACCTCAACAGCAGTGAATACCAAGAGATAATCAATTACGTTCGACCTGCAATCCCAGGCATTCCAAACAAAGGTGCAACTACCACTCAAGGTGATTTGGTCATGAGATCAAATCTGGTAAGAGCTGGATATAAACATAGTGAGGATGATCAGCCTATTGATGGCACGGGAATAAAAATCGGAGTACTATCAGATAGCTATGCCACAAGAACAGACGCAGGCGTCAATTCACTTGCTGCTGATATCTCCAATGGAGATCTACCCAGTGAGCCCTTATATTTTAGAAGAGATTTACCTAGCAGATTTGGAACAGGCACAGATGAAGGACGTGCCATGCTGCAGATCATACATGATATAGCTCCCGGTGCTCAACTTGGATTCAGGACAGGGGTGATCACAGCTGGGGATTTTGCTCAAGGGATAAGAGATTTAGCTACTGCAGGTAGTGATATCATTGTGGACGATATTACCTACATCACCGAACCATTTTTCACAGATGGGAAAGTTGCAAAGGCTGTAAATGAAGTTACTGCACAAGGTGTTTCTTATTTCACAGCAGCAGGAAATTTTGGCACCAAATCTTTTGAGGGGGTATTTAATCCCGTGGTCGATTCTTCTATAGGCCTGCCTTTGAAGTTTGGTGAATGGAATGATGGAGGCAGAGTTCACCAATTTGCCGATGGCAAAACAACTCAAACCATCAACGTCTATCCTGCTAAAGATGGTCCTGCTGTGTATATGATTGCGCTTCAATGGGATGATCCACTTTATTCCATTGATCAAGTAGGAAGTGAATATGATCTTGATATTTATCTCAAAGATTTTGGGGTACCACTTTTTGGATTCAACCGAAACAATGCCAATGGGGACCCATTAGAAATTCTCTCATTTACGGTAACCGAAGAAACTACCGTCGATTTAGTGATTGCAAGAGAATGCGAGAGCTGTGGGGACTTGGATTCAAACAAGGGAATCAAGTTTAAATATGTGGTTTTCCGAGGGGAATTGGATCCTATTAATCAGAATGGAATAAATGCATCTACCGTGGTCGGACATGCCAATTCAGAAGGTGCAATGACTGTAGGTGCAGTGCTTTATGCTAATACAGAAGTGTTTGGCTTTAATTCTTCCCTTGTACCAGCAGGCACACCTCCGTTTACGGTTGCAACTTTCTCTTCAAGAGGGGGAACCTTGACCAATGGAGTTACTCGAGCTAAGCCGGATTTCGTTGGTCCTAATGGTGTAAACACCACTGTTAATCTATTTGCGCCGGAGTTAGAAGGAGATAATTTTCCAAACTTCTTTGGTACATCTGCGGCAGCTCCCCATGTAGCAGCTGTGGCAGCCTTGATTAAACAAGCGCGACTAAAATATTACCCAAATACCAAACCTGAAAACTGGCTAGGTGAGGTAGGTGAAAGCTTACCAGCTGATATTCGCAGAGTTTTAACCACAAGTGCAGAAGACATGCACGAAACAGGACCAGATAACAAATCAGGTTCGGGACTTGTACGGGCAGACAAAGCTCTATTACAATTGGCAGCGCCAAAACCAGAAAATCTTGAATTGGTATATGGCGAAAACATCACTCCTGGGGAAATAGAATTTACCTTGATAATAAAAGGCACCAATATTTACGAAGGATCTGAGGTACTTATTAGAGGAGAATCAGTCGGATCCACCTATAAAGTGGATGAAAATGGGGTGGGATATTTAGAATTAACTGTCCCAACTTTTGAGGGCAATCCAGGGATTACGGTTGTTAATACCCCTATTTCTGAAACCAGGATAGACGGTGGGACTGCAGGCCCTGTATTTTTCTTCGATCCTACCAAAAAGACAATTGCTATTCGTGCGGATGATCAATCCAAAAAATATGGACAAGGAATTGATCCATTCACGGCAAGCGTTTATGAACGTTCGAATAATTCTTGGATAAAAAGTGATTTAACCCTGGAAGATGTTGGTATTACCTTGACCGAAGTGGGTGAAAATAATGATCTAGTTCCCCTTACCCTTTCAAGTACAATTACTAGTGAGACTCCGGAGGTGGGAAGCTATGTTATCACTGCATCACATCCTCAAACAAGCATTGCATTCTCAGACTTCTTCAATTATGTCGGAGTGTTACAGGAAAATGGAAGCATCCTTTATGACGGCACTAATAATGCCTTGGGCAATTATGGTCCTGGAATCTTAAAAATCGAAGGATTACCTATTACAATCAAACCCGTGGATTTGACTGGAGAATCTTCACTGAAGTATGGTGAATCAATCAGCGAAAAACTCAAGTTTGAAATCATCATCCCTCAAGAATTTATTGAATCAGATGGTAAACTATTGATTGCAGATTTGAATCAACTCAAAAGTGAAATTTTATCAGATTACTTAAATCAACTTGAGCTTGCAAAACTGGAAGGTGACAATACTTTACCATTGGGAATTTTCAACGGAAGAACCATCATCAACAAGGCGACTCTGACAAATATGAGCTTCATGGTAAGTGCAAGGTCAATGATCAATGCCAGAACCATGATTAATGCCCGATCTTTGATCAATGGTAGACCAATCATCAATTCAGCATTTGATGTTCCTGCGGCTTCATTCACAGACTTTTTGGAAAATCAGGATAATCAGACACTTCAGGATGTCAGTCTCAATGGTAGGACAATGATCAATGCTAGAACCATGATCAACGCTAGAACCATTGTGAATGGAAGAACTATCATCAATGGAAGAACAATAATCAATGCACGTTCAATCATCAATGGCAGAACGCTCATTAATTCACGCACGATAATCAACAGCACCGAAGGAAGCGTTCAGGAAGAGGAAAAAACCTTGGTTGTATTCGGAGAAAAAGATCTAGAGCAAGCCCAACTAGGCCAAAATGATGAAGTGGGAGATTTCTATGACTTTGGTGAAGAGACAGATACCACTGCAGCTAATCTTCAATTCTTTGCCATAAATATGGTCACTGGAACTGACGTGGGTAATCATTTTTTAATACCGGGAACCTATGCTTCCAGAAACTTCAAAATTTCCTATTTGCCAGCAGAACTGACTATTACTTCTGGAGACCTGACTGCATCTACTTTTGCAGATCCAGATGAGATTACATTTGGTGATTCCACACCAGAGTTTACTACTACATTCGAAGGGTTTGGATTGAGCACATCCTTTAAAGATGAAAATAATTCTACTGTACTGTTGGAGGATAATGAGAATACTGTTGTCGCAACAATCTCCTATTCTTTGAAAAAAGATGATACTTCAACTGAGATTAGCGATAGAATACCGGGAGGAACCTATGTAATCGAACCAATTATCTCACTAATTTCTCCTTCAAATTATGTGGTATCATCCGTCAAAAAGGGAAATCTTACGGTAAACAAGGCTACTCCAATAGTAACTCTTTCTGTCCCAAAAAGCCCAATTGAATTTACAGGCGATCCTGTTTCTGCTTCAGCTACCGCATATGGAATAGGAGGACCAGAAGATGTCTTGAATCAAAGCTTGCTAACACTCAAGTACACCGGAACAGGTTCGACAACTTACAGCCCAACTGATATCGCTCCTGTTTGGCCAGGAACTTACCGTGTAATTGCCACCTTTATCGGTGACGAAAACTACAGTGAGGCAAGTTCAGATCCTGCCTTGATTACGATTATAGGATGTGTAAACGAAGCTCCAATTGTTGCAGGATTTGCCACAGCAAAAGGCGGAGGAAACACAAGCAATCCTGCAATAATTTCCAGACCAGCAAATACGGTAGCCGGAGATTTACTGATAGTAGGATTGATGTTTGAAAAAGGTCAATCACCTGCAGTGACTCCTCCTGCCGGTTGGCAATTAATTCGAAGAACTAATCAGCTCAATCAGGTAGCCATAGTTACCTTCTACAAAATCGCCACAGCCAACGAACCTCCAACTTATGGATTCCGAATCAGTCAGAGTCCAAAATGGACCATGGGTATTACAAGAATAAGCGGAGCTGATGTTGAAAATGAACATGGGCCAATTGTAACAGACAGTGGCGCATCTGGCGCATCTGGTATGATAGCGACTGCACCATCCCTCACAATAGCAGATTGCAAAACTTTGGTTTTGGCATATTTCACTAATAAACAAAATGCAACTTGGACCGCCCCTTCAGGTTATACTGAAGTGTATGATGATCCAAATAACCAACAAGGATTAACTTCAAACATGATGGCCTTCACCATTCAAAATGATCCTGGACAAACTGGTGAGATCAGTGCAAGAGCAAGCGTAGGAGAAAGTTGGGCTGTTCAAGCCATCGCGATTAGACCAAAAGTATCAGCAATAAATCTACGCACCGTCCCGGCAGAAAGTCTTGAAAGAAATCCTTCTGTTTTTGTGGAGGAAGAACTGGGAATGATCAATGCCTATCCAAATCCGGTTAAAGACAAATTTACCATTAGCTTGAATGGTCATTTAGATGAGGCTCCTTCTGCTTCAACTTTAACATTAACCGACGCCATGGGAAGGGATTTGACATGGAGAGGGACATGGAATTCAGCAAACCGTAGAATTGAACTGGATTTTTCAGACTTGAATGCCGGTATCTATTTTATCAGGATCCAAACCAAATCAGGATTAAAGTCAATACGAGTCTTGAAAAATTGATATTGACTTAACATTGAAAAAAAGAATGGGGTTACCTCCATTCTTTTTTTTTATTCAATTCTACAGATCAAGTTTTTTATTAAAAAAAAACGTTTTAAACTCAAGCCATTCACTAATTGAGAAATAATAAGTAAAAATTCAATATCTTCTGCAGCCGTAAAGGAGAGAAGGCAACTTATAAAATTGCCACTAACCTTTCATCGGAAAAAAGGTGATGGATTGAATCCAATCAAATCGTTGAAAAAATTAAATCGGATAAAGTCGTCACTTTAATCTAAATAGGTTTTTTGGATAAGTTAAGAAACCATTTTGAATGAATAAAAAACATCATTATCAGAAAGTTATGACTTTTTCAAGAACACTTATTCTCTTTATTGCCTTATTATATTTTAGTTATTCTGAAGGATTTGCGCAACTATCCAAGAAAGACAGCCTTTTGACTAAGCTTAACAGTCTAGATCAAGACAGTACCAAAGTGACAGCCTATCTGGAGCTAGGTCTAGAATACCTAGGATCAGATCTCAAAACCGCATTAACTTATCTTAACAAAGCCATCAAACTGGGAGAAGAACTTGATTTTAAATCCGGATTGGGGAAGGCCCACAATGCCAAGGGGAGAGCATTTGCCCAACAAGGGCAATTTCAAGATGCAATTTTAAGTTTTCAAGAAGCCTTAAAATTATTCCACGAAACCAACAATAAAACAGGTGAAGCCAATATCCTTAGTAACATGGGATCAATTTATTACATGCTGGGCAATAGCCGAAAAGCTTTAGAGTTACACTTTGAATCGTTGAAATTATCCGAAGAACTAGGGAATAAATTACGAATTGGGACTTCTTTAAATAACATTGGCACAGTATATCTTAAAAACACAAGCACTATTCAAGAGGCGCTTTCTTTCTTCAAAAAATCATTAATTGTTTTTGAAGAAATTAATGAACAGCAGGGAATGGCCACTGCTTCGATGAATATAGGAGAGGTATATTTCATGGAAGCCAATTACGATTCTGCAATTTATTTTCATGAAAAAGCCTTGAAATTATCAGATGGGACCATAGATGCCACTTTTCCACTGACCCAACTTGGAGAGATAAATGCAGCCATAGGTAACTTCCAAAAAGCATATAATTTTCATCGTAATGCTATCCAACTTTCTGAAAAGTTAGAAGCTAAGTTTGAATTAACTCAAAGCTTGATTGGCTTAGCTAAAACTCAAAAAAAACAAAATGCCTTTGAAAATTCCCTGACCACTCTTGAAAGAGCAAAAGGTCTTGCAATCGAAGTCGATGCAAAAAATGAACTTTTGGATATTTACCAAAATCTATCCGAAATCCAGGCCATTACTGGAAATTTCAAAGCTGCTTATGAAAATGAGATAAACTCAAAAATTGTAAAAGAAGAAATTGCAAAATCTAGCACAGAGCAGATGATTCAACAGCTTCAATTTGAATACGAACTAAATAAAAAAGAGGCTGAAATCGAATTACTTCAAAAGGATACCGAATTGAAAAATGCAGCAGTTTTTAACCAAAGACTGATCATTTTCGCTTCATTTTCAGGTCTGCTGATTTTTATTTTATTGAGTATCTATCTTTTCAGAAATAACATCAATAAACAAAAAGCTAATCAGATACTCCAAGAGCAAAAAGAAGAAATCAACACGCAACGGGAAAAAGTAGAGCAAGCATTAGATCAGTTAAAATCTACGCAGGCTCAACTCATCCAGTCCGAAAAAATGGCGAGTCTAGGCGAACTTACTGCCGGGATTGCTCATGAAATAAAGAACCCTTTGAACTTTGTGAAAAATTTCTCTGAGGTCTCTATTGAATTACTTGATGAGATGAAAGAGGAATTGTCCCAAGGTAACCTTCCCTCAGTAATTGAGATCACGGAAGACATTAAGGTAAATTTGGAAAAAATCAATCAGCATGGAAAAAGAGCAGATTCAATTGTTCAGGGAATGCTGGAGCATAGTAGGTCTAGCGTAGGAGATAAAGTAGAAACAGATATAAATACATTGGTGGACGAGTTTTTAAGATTGTCCTATCATGGAATAATGGCCAAAGACAAGGATTTTAAGGCCAAGTTCACCACTGATTTTGACCCTCAACTACCTAAACTCGAAGTGGTTACCCAGGATATTGGAAGAGTAATTTTAAACTTGATTAACAACGCTTTCTACGCTGTCACTGAACGAGCTAAAAAAGAAAGTAATTCTTATATCCCAACGGTAGAAGTTTCCACTTGTCTGGATAAACTTGAAATCAAATCACCTGAAATAGGGAAAAGCCAAACTTCCAATCAAAAAAGTATAAAAATTACGATCAAAGACAACGGAACAGGAATACCAGACTCAATTAAAGAGAAAATATTTCAGCCTTTTTTTACCACCAAACCTACTGGGAAAGGAACTGGTTTGGGTCTTAGTCTAGCCTATGATATTGTAAAGGCTCATGGAGGTTTCATAGATTTGAAATCTGAAGAAAATGTAGGATCAAGCTTTTCAATTGTACTACCATTAGCCTAAAATCATCAAATCCTTATATCAATTTTTAAAAGTCAGCTATTTGAAACCGAACCAACGCTAGACCATCTTTTCTTGAATCTTTCAGGAGATAAAATAAAATCCAATTTCCACGATCAAAGATTTTTACCAACATCACCGTAATCCTATTTAGCAATTAAAACCCTATGCGTTGTATTCTTTTCACTTCCTTGATCTCAATGACAAAAACCTGAATAAATCAAGAAAGATGAGGGCCTTTGAAAGCCTTGATTCTCATCCACCCTTTCCTTTGAATTTTTTAAGCTAAAAATTTCTAAGCCCCCTACCATACCATTGAAAGGCAAGTTTGCAGTGACTTAAATGGTAAAAAAAACCTTTGATCCCGATATATCGGAATCAAAGGTTCTCATAAGAAGCTTCGACTATGCTCAGCCTGACACAATTACTTATCCTTTGGCTTGTCCCTTTGCATTTCCACCATATCAACAGGTGGTGGATTATGATCTCCTAGCAGGTGCGCCACGAAGTAATCTCCCATTTTCCAGAAGAAGTACTCGGTCATATCGCCATAGCCATGTCTTTGGCCAGGTAGGATCACCAACTCAAAACGCTTTCCAGCTTTAATGAGCGCATTGGCCATTCGGATGGTGCCGGCGGGATGCACGTTATTGTCCACGTCACCAGTACTTAACATGAGATGACCTTTTAGATTCTTAGCTAAGTCTGGATTTTTCTCGATCTGGTAAACAAAAGTCGTGTCACCTGTAGGTGAAACTCGCTCTTGCACCCCATGATGCTTCTCAGACCACCAGCGGTTGTAGATATTATTTTCGTGGTTACCGGCAGAGGAAACGGCTACTTTAAATACTTCTGGATAAACAAGCATCGCTGCCGTGGACATGAATCCACCTCCGGAATGTCCATGGATTCCCACTTTGTTGCGATCGATAAACGAATGACGGTCAGCCAACTGGTCTACTGCAGCCTTTTTATCAGCCAAACCGTAATCTCTCAAATCGCCATAGCCATAGTTGTGATACCACTTGGATCGGGCAGGATGTCCTCCACGGTTACCCAAGGTAACGACCACAAATCCAAACTGCGCCAGTCGGTCTGTACGATCCATTCCTCTACCAAAAGACTTATTCACAGCTTCAGTTTGAGGTCCTGGATACACATACTGGATCAATGGGTAGGTTCTGGTAGAGTCAAAATCAAATGGCTTGTACATCACCCCATACAAATCAGTGATGCCGTCGTCTGCCTTAAACTTAAATGGCTCAGGGAATTTGTAGCCTGCTGCAAAAAGCTGGCTCAAGTCTGCCGTCTCCAAATCCATCACTTTTGCCCCGTTACGGTCATAGAGCACTGAGGCTGGTGTGGTGTTCACTCGGGAGAAATTATTGACAAAGAAAGAGGCATTGTCATTGATGCTGATCTCATGGTTGAAATCTCCTTTGTTGAGTAAAGACACGGCACCTCCGTCCAAACTTACACTGTACAGATGCTCGTAGTAAGGATCCTCACCCTTTTCGCGGCCGTTGGCAGTAAAGAAAAGTCTACGGGTTTTGGCATCTACTCGGGCAGCACCTGCGGTGTGATAAGGACCTGAAGTGAGCTGACGCTTCAGTGAACCGTCTTTTCCATAAAGGTAAAAATGTCCCCAACCATCACGCTCTGACCACCAAATCAGTTCGTTTCCAACAATTTCTAATTTTTCAAAATCGATGTAGGTATTGCTACGTTCCTCGATTACCACTTCTTTTTGACCTGTTGCCAAGTTCCAACGAACTACATCCACGCGCTTCAGATCTCTCGAGGTAATCGCAAAATAAAATTCCTTCAAGTCACCCAGCCAAGTAGCCGGTCTGAAGTCATCATCTCGGGAATTGGTCGGAGGAGTGGTGGACCATAGGGAAACCGTCTGGTCGGCAAATGTCCAAATCGGTAGGTTTTTTAGCTCTTTGGAATCAAAAGAGAAATGCAATAGGTGAGTCTGTGGTTGTTCTTTTTCTCCCGGCATCGCATACTTGTAGGTCTCCAAAGTAGGGCGCGGGTCACGGGTATTGTGAATTACCCAAAGGTCTTTGACTTTGCGCTGATCGGTTCGGGTCAGAATAAACTGCTTGCTGTCTGAACTCCAAAGGACTGCTGCGCGCTTGCGGTCATTTTTCTTTTTCTCTACTTCCTCATTGTCATCCCCAAAGCTTCCTCCGCCGTATGGAAAGTCTTTTTCTCCGTCTGTGGTGAGTTGATTCTCCACAATCGTCGAGTCCTTTTCGTCCTTTACTGCCTTGAGGAAGTTGGCTTTATCCATCCAGTAGAGGTTGAAATTTTTGACAAAAACTACTTTGGATGAGTCTGGAGCAATATTCGCCCAAGCTAGGCGCTTTGGATCTTTTTCAGTTTGGATCTCTGTAAGCTGCTGAGAGGTCAGATTGAAGCGGAAGGTATGCACCTTCTTTTCGAGTGAGTCTTTGGAATTTTTGTTTTTAGCTTTGATCTCGGCCCAATCACTTTTTACGACGTCTGCAGTGCTTTTCACCTTAAACTGGATCGTATTTTCGTCCTCCAAGAGTTTGAGGTCATCCAATTTCAGATGTTGTCCATCAAAGGGATCTTTGACTGCCTTGGTGATTTCTGCAGCCAGCTTGTCACGGTCAAACATCGGTGATTTGGTTCGTCGGACAGGATCTACGATGTACCAGTTTTTGCCATCACTAGTCTCGTATTCATACCAAAATCGGTCCGACTTTTTCATCCAGTGCGGGTCCACACTGGTGGAAAAAATCATTTTTCGGAGCTTTTCAGGCGAAAAACGAGCTGCGAGCTCGTAGTTCCCCTTGTAAATAGGCTCTTGCGCATTTGCCATTCCAAAGGCAAAAGCTAACATTAAAACAAGTAGTGCTTTTTTCATTTGAGTTTACATTTCAGCAAGACGAAACTAAAATGAAGGGCTTCATACGCAATTACCGCTTACATAAAACAGCAATTGAAAGTCAGGAAGAAGCACAAAAATTATATCCTCCAACTCGATTTAGCCACAGAAGGCAGAAACTTGGTTGTCAAAGCACCGATCAGGTAAAGTTGATAATAAAAAAGCATCAGCCCTATCGCACCGGGAATTTCAAGCCCTTTTAATCCTACTTTTTTGCCATTAATCAGAGTAGATTTGAAGACTTTTCGGCATCGGTAAAGATAAATTTTGAAAAATCGAAGCATTGGTTTTCTTACTTCAAACTCCTTTTCAAATAACCTCTTATAATCATCTCTACCCTCTGCCAGACCTCTTTTCAATATATGCTGAATTCCATTGGGTGCTGGATGCGTTGCTCTAGCCCCATTATGAGTCAAGAGTTTTATCCCCTTTTTTTTCAACCTTTGCCAAAGCAGTGTGTCAGCACCCCTAGTGACTCCTTCTTCCATTGTAGGATAAGGATTAGACAGCATGAGTTCCCTAGGTGCCAGGTAATTATTTGAAAAAATCAATGAAACTTCATTGAGCTTAGTGTCTGAAGGAGGGAGTGGGAAAAACCAGGATAGGGCAAAGGCTTTTCCTGTAAGATCGGAATTGTCTATGTAAGAACAACCCGAAATAATAGAATTGGGGTGTTGATTGCTTGCTTCCAAAATAGCTTCAAACCAGCCCTCCTGTGGAATAATATCACTATCAAAAAAGATAATTTTATTGCCATTGGCCAATTCCACCCCTCTGTTTTTAAGTTGAAAGTAATGAGCATCATCTACATTAATCACAGAAAAAGGAACTTTTGGCTCTCCATCGAATTCCTCAATGATCTGTTGAATAAATGACTCAATGAACGATTTGCTTACAAGCTTTTCATTATGTAGAATCAGTAGTTCAAATTCTTCTGAACGTGCCTGTGTTTGGGAAAAAATCTCATTCAAAAGACTTTTTGATCTATCCAATTCTGAAAGAATCGCATTTTCCCATTCTAATAAGATTGTGATATCCATAGTTGTAGCGTGAAACCTTTGCTTGCTTTGGGGTGAGATAGCAAAGAACAAGGTTAAAGTTATAAATTAAACCAAGTGTCCAAAAAACTTTTTAGTGCATAATAGGATTTGTTCATCTTCCAATAATCCATTATTCATATTCAAATCCAAAAACTCTAAAATCAAAACAAATCCTTAACAACCTAAACATGATGGATTTACATCTCAAAGCTAGCTTTCGAGTAAAACCAATACATTGAAAACCAATTACAAAACACTCATTATCTCCGATGTCCACCTGGGCACCAAGGGATCTAAGGCCAAAGAAATCGCACGTTTTCTGAAGCAGTTTCGCTGCGAAAACCTCATATTAAATGGAGACATTATTGATGGTTGGCAACTCAAAAAATCAGGTAGTTGGAAAAGAAAGCATACTCGTTTTTTCAACAGAATCCTCAAATTGATGGAAAACCATCAGACTCAAGTCTACTACCTCCGTGGCAATCACGATGACTTTTTGGATCAAATCCTGCCACTACAAATCGGTCGATTGCAGATTCTGTCAGACATGACTTATGAGTCCAATGGCAAAAAATACTTCGTCACCCATGGAGATATTTTCGACAGCGTGACTACCCATTTTCGTTGGATCGCCTTTTTGGGAGACATTGGGTACACTTTTTTGCTTTGGCTCAACCGAATCGTGAATTACTACCGATTCAAAGCCGGCCTACCCTACTATTCGTTTTCTCAATATGTGAAGGGAAAAGTAAAAAAAGCAGTCTCCTACATCGACGACTACGAATCCGAACTTGCCAAAATGGCTAAAGCAAAAGGCTGTGACGGCATCATCTGTGGGCATATCCACAAGCCGGAAAACCGGATGATTGATGGGATCCACTACCTCAATTCCGGAGATTGGGTGGAATCCATGAGCGCTTTGGCCGAAGACCACGAGGGTAATTGGGAATTGATCCATTATCGCGAGTTAGACTTCAAGAACTTCAAAACAGAAGTCACCGCATCACTAACAACTGATGAAGAAATTTCTTCTATCATCCCCCTTCACCGAGTCGCTTTTGATCCGATCAATGATGATTCGATCCAACCCAACGCTTTCCGGATTTAAGCCATGAAATTTGTCTTTTTGGTTCAGGGTGAAGGTCGTGGACACATGACACAGGCACTCTCTTTTGCTGAATTGATCCGGTCGCAAGGTCACGAACTTGCAGCGGTAGTAGTGGGAAAAAGCGAACGCAGAGTTATTCCTGACTTTTTCCTCCAAAAAATCGGAGCCGAAGTATTCCCTGTCAGCAGCCCCAACTTTGAATCGGACGGGGCTGAAAAGCGAATTTTACTTGGAAAGACCATCTTCAAAAATTTGGGTAAGCTTCCCAAATTTTGGAATAGCCTTGAGCAAATAAATGAGATCCTAGAAGAAACCCAACCTGACTTTGTGGTGAATTTCTACGAAGCTTTGGGTGGCTGGTACCACCTGTTTTTTCAATCCAAAGCGACTTGGTGGGCCATAGGGCACCAATACTTGGAAGCGCACCCCGAGTTCCACTTTGCCAAGGGTAGACCTTTAGAGAAATTCCTCTTTCGCACCCACACCCGAATCACCGCAATGGGTGCAGAGGAGCGATTGGCACTTTCCTTTCTGCCGAAAGAAAATTACAGAAACCTACAAGTGGTCCCTCCCTTATTGAGAAAGGAAGTCAAGCAATTGTCCAACTCAGAAGAAAATTTTTACCTAGCCTACATGGTCAATTCTGGCTATGCCACAGAAGTACTAGATTTTGCAAACAAACATCCTGAAATCAGCATCAAAGCCTTTTGGGATAAGAAAGAGGCAAAGGAAATAGAGCAACCTTTGCCCAATCTCAGCTTTCACCGCGTCAATGACCAAACCTTTCTAGAGGCCATGGCTGCCTGCAAAGGCTTGGTATGCACCGCGGGATTTGAGTCGGTATGCGAGGCGATGTATCTCGGTAAGCCGGTCCTCATGATCCCAGTAGCAGGACAGTACGAACAAGCCTGCAATGCATTGGATGCGGAAGCTTCGGGTGCGGGAATGGCCTCAGATAGCTTCGACTTTGGGAAATTGGAAAACCTGACTCAATCCAATTTCGAGACTAGCTTGGAAGTCCGAGCATGGAATTCCGCTTGGCCAAAGATCTTATGTGAGCTTATCGAAAGGCACACGATTGAAAAACAGGTCTTTGAAAACAGAGCAAACCCAACCTCACCTGCATTCAGCTAAACTTAGCAGGCCATGTTTTTCCGTTCTTCTTCGGTCAGGTCTTCTATCTTTTTATAGATGACTTTCCCATCTTGGGTTAGTTTGGCAAAAGGAAAGGATGGGCGTTTGACTTGTCTTCTTTCTTCTAGAGAAAGTCTTGCAAAACCAAGTTCCAACAAACGAAAATCCCCTTCCATGCGAATAATTTCTTCTTGAGTAAAGGTGGAAAAAAGCCGATTTGCATTGATTTGGGTTTGATACTTACCGTAAAGCGCTGTGTAAGTTGATAAATTTTGAGAGGAAGGAGAAAAGGCCACACTCTTTTTTGTCTCAGAGGTAGACTGACTATTCTCGGCTTTATCAGCTACCACCTTTGTCGAGAACAGGAATCCAGAAACTAGGATTAAGGAAAATGAAAGCATTATCAACGCCCATCTTTTTCCTTTTGGAGTGGTTTTATTCATCATAGCAAATCGTTTTTTGGTTAATGGAAAATTCAAACTACTGCCAAGTGCAAAGACTTGCTGACCTGAAAGAATGGCAAGCAAAAGCGACTGGTACTCACTGACGGGCAATCGCTGGATGACTCGCTGATCAGCGATAAATTCATGGTTGAGTCGGATGGATTGTATCGCGAGGTACAAACCTGGGTGAAACCAAAAAACCACCAATAATGCCTCGATAAACATCACATCCCAGCTGTGTCTCTCGCGCACATGACACTGCTCGTGGAGAAAGACCGCTTCGGAAATCCCATCCTTTTCAAAAGCATTCTTTGAGTAAAAAATGTATTTCAAAAATGAAAACGGCGAGACAAGTTCTGGAATCAACACCAAGGTTTCCTGACGGTAGGTCACGTTAAGGTTGCCGTTGACCTGGTTAAAGATCAATCGAAGATTTCGTAGAAATCTGACCAAAAAAACAACCACACCGATCAAATACACCGTCCAACCGATTTCCTTCCAAGGGATTTGGACCTTGTCAGCCCCATGGTTTTCTCCTTCCAAAACCGGCATTTCTACCACCGCTTGAAAAGGCTCAACTGAAGTAATTACCCCTGAGTAAACATCTTCCAGAACAAGTGAATTAGCCTCTTCTTGCGCTACCTCAATCGTAACCATAGGAATCAAAAATGAACCGATCACCGCAGCAAGCAGGAAAAAGCGATTGAACCGATACAGCACTTCCTGCTGGAGGACAAGACGATGAAACAGCAGCAGGAGAAGGAGGCAAAGGATGGATTTGAGCAAGTATTCCATTAGTTCTTGCGGTTAAGTTGGTCGTCGATCATGGATTTAAGTTCTTGAAGTTGGGCTTCCGTGAAGGAGGTTTGCTGCGCAAAAAAGGAAGCAAACTGGGCAGGAGAATCGTTGAAGAAGTTTTTGATCAAACCCTGAATATGCTTTCCGAAATAGGCCTCTTTGGTCACCAAAGGGAAGTAAGCCCTGGATTTGCCGGTAGATTCATAGCCTACAAACTGCTTATCCTGCATCCGCTTGAGCAAGGTAGAAACTGTCGTAGCAGCAGGCTTGGGTTCGGGATAGGAATCAATCAAGTCCTTCAAATAGGCCTTTTTCAATTCCCACAGGTAGTTCATCAATTCTTCTTCAGCTTTTGGCAGCATAACTTTTGAAAACAATCTTCTACAAATGTAGAACTCAATTTGATTTCTACAAGTGTAGAAGAAAAAAAATATTCAGAAATCAAAAAATATTCAGAAAGGCAAAATATTGACTAAGGCTACTTTCCTAATTCAACTTTCGCCCAACCTTTCCATATCAATCGGTTTCCTGATAAGATCCAATTGATATCGGTTGACTTTGGAGGTTAATTCCAATCAAATCAGCATCTGTTTTTTTATTAAACCAAACAGATCATTTTGCCCTTTAATTGGTTGAAAATGATAATTTCGACCCCTGCCTAAAGGAGAATAGTACATGTCAGCTGAATATATACGATTACAAGAAGATAAGGAGCGCAAAAAGCATTGGAAGAAGTGGGGGCCCTACCTGACCGACAGGCAATGGGGTACCGTCCGCGAAGACTATAGCCCTGATGGTGCTGCTTGGGAAAATGTAACCCATGATGATGCAAGAAGTAAAGCCTATCGCTGGGGGGAAGAAGGGATCGGTGGCATCTGCGATCATCGCCAAATCCTTTGCATGGCTTGGGCATTTTGGAATGGAAAAGATCCATTTATCAAGGAACGGTTTTTTGGTCTGACCGGAAATCAGGGTAATCATGGAGAGGACGTTAAAGAGATCTATTTTTACCTAGATTCCACGCCTACTCACAGCTACATGAAGATGCTCTATAAGTATCCTCAGAGCGAATTCCCCTATCAAAAACTCATCGATGAAAATAAAAAAGCCGGAAAACTCCAGACCGAGTACGAACTGATTGACACGGGAATTTTTGATGAAGATCGGTATTTTGACATTTTTCTGGAATATGCTAAAAACGATGTAGAAGATATTGTCGCTACGGCTACTATCCACAACCGAGGGCCTGAAGAAGCTAAAATCTGGGTCATGCCAACGGTTTGGTTTCGTAAATTTTGGTTTACCGGGCACGAGCCTTTCATGCCCAAAATCACCAAACTTAATGAGCATTCCTTTAAAGCCTTTAATCCCAAGTCAGGCAATTATATTTTTAATTTCTGCGAGAGTTCCAAACTCGTCTTTTGTGATAACGAGACCAACAGAGAGCGCCTCTATGGAATCCCAAATGAGCGAAAGTACACCAAAGACGGAATCAATGACTATGTCGTCCATGGCGATGCTTCTAAGCTAAACCCTGCAAACGTAGGCACCAAAGCCGCTGCACTTTATGAATTGACCATCCCAGCTGGAGGACAAGTCCAAGTAAAAATGAGGATGCAGCACCAGATAGAGGAGCAGCCACTCAAGTCTTGTCAGGAAAGTGTGACACTTAGAAAAAAAGAAGCGGACGAGTTTTATAACAGCCTTCAGGAAAACATCACCGATCCAGAGCACAAATCCATTCAGCGACAAGCTTATGCTGGCTTGATGTGGTCCAAGCAGTTTTACTACTACGATGTCAATCGCTGGCTGGAAGGAGATGCAGGAAGGTACCAACCTCCTCAGCAGCGAAAAAAGGGACGAAACCACACCTGGACCCACCTCCAAAACTTTGATATCATCTCCATGCCCGACAAGTGGGAATACCCATGGTACGCGGCGTGGGATCTTGCCTTTCACTGTATCCCAATCGCAAGAATAGATCCTGAGTTTGCCAAAAACCAGCTTTTACTCCTGCTGAATGAGTGGTACATGCATCCCAATGGACAGATTCCGGCTTATGAGTGGAATTTCTCTGATGTCAATCCGCCCGTCCATGCTTGGGCAGTGCAGCGGGTGTATCAGATAGACAAAAAACGCAACGGTGGGGTTGGCGACAGGGAGTTTCTGGAGCGTGCGATGCACAAACTGATGCTCAACTTTACCTGGTGGGTCAATCGCAAAGACAACGAGGGCAACAACATTTTCGAAGGTGGTTTCTTGGGATTGGATAATATTTCCCTTTTTGACCGAAACCACGCCCAATACTACCAAGGGAAATTGGAACAAGCAGACGGCACTTCCTGGATGGCGATGTTTTCGCTCAATATGCTGCGCATCGCCTTGGACTTGTGCGAGTTCAATACGGTCTATCAATTTAGCGCGACCAAGTTTTTGGAGCACTTCCTCTACATCGCCGGTGCGATGAACAACATCTCCTCTGAGCACATTTCACTTTGGGACGACGAGGATAATTTCTTCTATGATATTTTCCACTATCAGGGAAAAGAACCTAAAAAACTGAAAGTAAGGTCAATCGTAGGTTTGATCCCATTATTTGCTGTTGAGCCGATTCGGGAAGACTTGTTTGATAAGCTAACCGAATTCAAAAAGCGCTTGGACTTTTTCCTACGGGAAAAACCAAAACTCGCCGCACTGGTATCAAGCTGGATTCAACCTGGCTACGACAAGCGTCGTTTATTTTCTCTGCTTCGGGGACATCGGATGAAAAGCGTACTTCATCGCATGCTGAGTTCGGATGAATTTCTGAGTGAATTTGGTATCCGCTCGCTTTCCAAATACCATGAAAAGCATCCTTATGCGATGAAGATCAATGGAGATACCCTTTCCATCAAATACACTCCGGGAGAATCTGACACCCGAATGTTTGGAGGTAACTCCAACTGGAGAGGTCCGATTTGGTTTCCAATCAACTTCCTGATCATTGAGTCCCTGAAAAAGTTTGACTACTACTACGGAGGAGATTTTTCCATCGAGTATCCTACTGGCTCGGGGAATTTCCTTACGATGGATATCATTGCCAAAGAGCTTTCCCTTCGCTGCATGAAGATCTTTATGCGCAATGAAAACGGCGATCGCCCTGTCTATGGAAATCAGCGCAAATTCCAAGAAGATCCTCATTTCAAGGATTACATCCTTTTTTATGAGTATTTCCATGGGGATACGGGCAAAGGTCTTGGTGCTTCGCATCAGACAGGCTGGACGGCCCTCGTAGCCGAAATGATTCACAAGTATTACAAACCTTCCTACGGCCACAAAGATGTCACTTCTCCCCTATTTAGAAGCTAATCGAATTGAGGCAGGTTGCGATGAAGTAGGTAGAGGCTGCTTGGCAGGCCCTGTAGTGGCAGCTTCTGTGATTTTACCACCGGATTATCACAATCCTTGGATCAATGATTCCAAAAAGCTGAGTAAAAACAACCGCGAGGAACTCATTTCCGAGATCAAAGAACGATCCCTTGCTTGGGCAATTGCAGAAGCCAATGTAGATGAAATCGATCGAATAAATATTCTTCATGCCTCTTTCTTGGCCATGAAACGAGCCGTCTTACAATTAAATCAAGTTCCTGATCATCTATTGATTGATGGAAATAGATGGAAATCCGACCTGACTATTCCATTTACCTGTGTGATCAAAGGAGACGGAAAATTCACCTCCATCGCAGCAGCTTCCATCCTAGCCAAAGTGTATCGGGATGATTTCATGGAGAAATTGGCAATCGAATTTCCCCACTATGCATGGGAACGAAATGCCGGCTATCCCACCAAAGCCCACCGAGAGGGAATCGAAAAACATGGAAGCACCATTTGGCACCGAAAAAGCTTTCAACTGCTTCCCAGTCAATTGGGACTTGATCTATGAACATTAAAAAAGCCTCCAAAGAATCTCCGGAGGCTTTCGGTTTATTTTAAGGGCGAATTATTTCTTAATGCGTTCGAAGATGAGTTTTCCCGTATTGGCATTTTTGCTGATAGGCTGAAGGACGAGTTTGTCAGGAGTAAACTCCACAATCTGTGCGAGTCGGTCACCTTTTTCGTCGTGAATCAATAGTAGATTTCCTTCACTCAGCTCTACTTTAGCTTCTTTTCGAACAATGGTTTGGTCCTGGAGTTCGATGTATTTCAGCTTTCCTCCTTCCAGAAATTCATACACGGTGTTTTCCAGTCTGAATTTGATTCTGGCGTCCATGCTTGCACGTTGGGCAGGAGAAGCATTTTGGTATTGAGGCGAATAGACAATTTTTTCCATCCCGTCAAAATGAACCAACTGCCAGGCTCCGATCAATTCCTTGTAATCAATCTGAACTGAAGTCATCCACACAGACCACATCATCAACCAAGCAGCGAGAAAAACAGAAATTTTCATGTCGCTTACCGGGCAATTATTTTGCCAAAAAAAAGAGGCTGGAAAATGAATCACCAGCCTCTCGGATAAATTACTTTAACTTTTCAATCAACTCATCTCTTTCAATTCTCCCACCACCTTGGTGATGGTCTGTTTGGCATCGCCAAAAAGCATGAGACAGTTAGGATAACCAAAGAGCTCATTTTCAATACCTGCATAACCTTTGCCCATGCTACGCTTGGAGACGATAACCGTTCGGGCTTTATCAGCATTCAGGATTGGCATACCATAGATTGGACTAGCAGGATTGGTTCGAGCTGCGGGGTTGACTACGTCATTGGCACCGACCACGAAGACAATATCCGTATTCGGAAAATCATCATTGATCGCTTCCATCTCGATCAGCTTGTCATAGCTGATATTGGCTTCGGCCAACAGCACATTCATATGGCCGGGCATACGGCCTGCCACCGGATGGATTGCAAATCTGAAATCAATGTTCCGCTTCTCGCATTGCTCCATCAGTTCGCGGATGACGTGCTGCGCTTGGGCAACTGCCATCCCGTAACCAGGAACCACAAGTACGGAAGAAGCTGAATCAAACAGCATCGCTGCTTCCTCCACTCCTACTTCTTTGATCACGATCTGCGGCCCGTCAGCAGCAGGACCTGAGACCGTCTGGCCAAATCCTCCCAAGAGTACATTGGTCAAGGATCGATTCATGGCCTTACACATGATCTGAGTCAAGATGATACCTGATGCACCCACCAAGGATCCAGCTACGATCAACACGTTATTATTAAGGATAAAACCAGTAGCACAAGCAGCCATCCCCGAATAGGAATTGAGCAGTGAAATCACCACCGGCATATCCGCTCCTCCAATGGGGATTACAATCAAGATCCCTACCAGCAGGGCCACAATAACAAGGAGGGTGATATACATGGGATCCACTTGATTGAGATGCGTGAAAACTGCGATCACCACAAATGAGATGAGCAAAATCAAGTTGAGGGCATGCTGCCCTTTGAATGTGATGGGCTGACCGGACATTTTCCCATTTAGCTTGAGCCATGCTACTACCGAACCTGTAAAGGTCACCCCACCAATTAGTACCGATGCAATGATACTGACTGAGTTGACCATGTCGATTTCCACAGCCTGTACTTGGGTTTTGAGAAAATGATCTGAAAGGGCCACACCGAGTGAAGCCAATCCACCAAAGCCGTTAAATAAGGCTACCATTTCCGGGATTTGGGTCATTTCTACCTTTTTGGCATAATAAAGCCCGATCGCTCCACCGAGGAGCATGGCAGCCAGCATCTCCGGAAAAGTAGCCAAATTCAGATTGACCAGAGTGGCTGCTATTGCCAAGAGCATACCGACAGCCGAGATGACGTTCCCTTTTCGGGCATCTTTCGTTTTGCCAAGAAGTTTGATTCCGATAATGAACAGAACCGAAGAAATCAGATAGGCGATTTGGACGAGATTGCTCATTTTTTCTTAAACATTTTTAGCATACGATCTGTGACAGCATATCCTCCGACCACGTTGATGGTGGCAAGGACAAGGGCAAGTAATCCCATCCACTTGCTCAGGGTTATAAATCCCAATTCCGAAGTGGCAATCAAGGCACCGACAATCGTTATGCCTGAGATGGCGTTGGAACCCGACATCAATGGGGTGTGAAGTGTAGGCGGTACTTTGGTGATCAATTCAAATCCCAAGTAGCTCGCCAATACCAACACATAAATCAAAATAATCAGTGCTGAAGCATCCATAGGTTTATTTCAGGGTCTAAGCTTGGAGAATACTTTTGGTAAATGGATGGACAAGCTGTCCTTCATGGGTAATGACAACACCCTTGGTGATTTCCTCTTCCATGTCAAGGTTGAGCCCAAGAGGATTAGCCAGATGAAGTAAAAGCGTAGTGATATTGGTCGCATAGAGGTTGCTGGCATTGACTGGCAGCAACGATGGCAAATTCGACTCTCCAACCAGAGTCACGCCATGCTTGACTACGGTTTTATTCTTTTCCGAAAGGGCGCAGTTGCCACCCGACTCCACCGCCATATCGACGATGACCGAGCCTGTTTTCATGCTTTTGACCATTTCTTCGGTAACCAGAATTGGAGATTTTTTCCCCATCACCAAAGCCGTAGTAATGACCAAGTCGGCATCTTTGATTTTGTCACGGATGAGTTGCTGCTGCTTTTCAAGGTATTCGGCAGATACTTCCTTAGCGTATCCGCCTTCTACTTTGACACCTTCCGCACCTTCTACTGTTAGGAATCGCCCACCGAGTGATTCGACTTGTTCCTTGGTTTCAGGTCTCACATCGGTACATTCCACGATCGCACCGAGCCTTTTGGCAGTAGCAATGGCCTGAAGACCGGCTACGCCTGCTCCGAAAATCAAGACTTTGGCAGGGGTGATCGTACCGGAAGCTGTCATCATCAGGGGGAAAATTTTCCCAAGGTGATTTGCTCCCAAAAGCACGGCTTTGTATCCGGCCAAGTTGGCTTGGGAAGAAAGTGCATCCATCTTTTGAGCACGGGAGATGCGTGGTACAGCATCCATCGAAATGGACGTGATCGATTTGGCATTCAGCGCTTCGATGATTTGAGGATGCTGATAGGCATACATAAAGGAGATGCATGCCGATTTGTCTTTCATTTGGGCGATTTCTTCGGGAGTAAACAGGTTTACTTTGAGAAGCAAGTCTGCTTGGAATACTTCTGAAGGAGATCCCACTTTGGCTCCTGCATCCAGGTAATCCTGGTCAGAGAAATAAGAGGACTGACCTGCGCCTGACTCGATGATGACCTCAAATTCTTTCTTTTTCAATAGTTTGACTGCATCGGGGCTCAATGCCACACGATGCTCAAACTCCTTGGTTTCTTTGATGACTCCAATTAGCATTTTTTATGTTTTACAGGGCTATTGCAAAATTTATTTAGGGTAATCAAGATAAAGCTAAAGAATGCTTGGCAAAAGAGAAAAGGGACCAAATTGACTTTTGAAGGATCTTTGAGAAATTATTGCCTCAATAAAGCCCAATTTCATCGCTAGGCTTTACCGTAATCGATTTCTAACAGCAACTCACTTTCATTAAACTTTTTTCAAAAAAATTACGGAATCCTTACCGATCCGTCTGCCACTGTCGGTTTTTATTGATTAAAATTTTCACCCTACTAAACCACTTATCCAATTTTTTTGAAAAACTTACTGTTTGATATCCACAAGGAATTAGAATTCGCTATTTTAAAAATCGATTTAAGGAAAACTCTATTTTCTTGGATTAATCGTCACTCTTCCATTCATTCCAAACAAGTCAAAAAACCCTAATCCATAAATTCTAATTGACATAAACCCCATGAAGAAAAATGAATCTCCCTCCTCGGGTCAATCCCGGAGAGACTTTATCAAAAATGCGGCGATCGCTTCGTCGTTTTTTATTGTCCCACGCCACGTGTTGGGTGGGTCAGGCTACACCGCCCCTTCTGACCAACTCAACCTTGCTGCGATTGGAGCGGGTGGAAAAGGTAGAAGTGACATCTTGAATGCCTCCGTCAACGGACGAGAGCGAGTGGTGGCACTTTGCGATGTGGACTTTTCGGGTTCTGCCAAAGACTCGGTGAAAAGCTTTCCAAATGCTAAGCTGTACGCTGACTACCGTAAAATGCTCGAGGAGCAAAAAGACATCGATGCGGTAACTATCTCCACACCTGACCACGTGCATGGCCCTGCTGCCAAATTTTGCATGGAGCGAGGCAAGCACGTATACGTGCAAAAGCCCATGACACACAACATACGTGAAGCCAGAATGCTCACTCAAATGGCACGCGACCAAAAAGTCGTGACTCAAATGGGTAATCAAGGTGCATCCAACCCACTGATGGACATGATCCGAGGTTGGATGGATTCCAATAAAATCGGTAAAGTCTCCAAAGTACAAATCTGGACCAACCGTCCGGTATGGCCTCAGGGTGGTCCTTTCCCTAAAGCAGATGCAGGCAAAAAACCAAGCGAACTCGAATGGGACCTTTGGCTGGGACCGGCACCTGAGATCCCTTTTACTCCAAACCTCCATCCATTCAACTGGAGAGGCTGGTGGGATTATGGAACAGGCGCACTTGGTGATGTGGGATGTCACTTGATGGATATTCCGTTCCGTATGCTTGGACTGAACTATCCAACCGATGCAGAATGCTCTGTGGGATCGGTATTCTCTCAGATGTGGACCGCAGATTACAATCCGGAAGGTTGCCCCGCTTCCTCATTCATCACACTTCACTATGGCCCAACTGCCAAAAACCCGGTTCCTTTGGAAATGACCTGGATGGATGGCGGTATCCGACCTTCACATCCTGATATCATCCCTGCAGATCATGATCTAGGTGGCGCCAATTCAGCAAATGGCGTCATGATGATTGGTGAAAAAGGAATCATCACCCACAACATCAATGACAGTTCGCCATTGATGCCTAAGCTTTACCTCTATGACGGTACGCAGGAATTTGGTCCGGATCGTATCGAAGGTACCGAGCCTGAATACGGACATCAGCGCAAGTGGGTGGATGCCTGTAAGGCTGGATTTGGCTCGGCTGAACACAAGTCCTTGACTTCATCATTCGACTATGCCGGACCGATGACTGAGACGGTATTGATGGGTAACTTGGCTATCCGAAGCTACATGCTGAAGCGTCAAAACGCACAAGGCAGAGACGAGTTCTTCGGACGCCGCAAGCTCCTTTGGGATGGTGAAAACATGCGCATCACCAACTTGGAAGAAGCCAATCAGTTTGTGGGCAGAACCTACCGAAAAGGCTTCGAAGTTTGATCTAGTAAACAGTTTCCATTGGTCAGTAGGCAGTTATGTCGGGCAGACCAGAGTCGAAGCTGTAGAGATCTTAATGTAACCAGTTTAAGACCGTGAGTGAAAACGCTCACGGTTTTTTCATTTTGTGTCAACTAGTAAAAAGACAAATACAGGATCTGTGGACAGTTAACATGACCTTTGTAGTGGTACATGTATTTACTTCAATTTCACAAAATCAACCTCAGGCTTTTTTCCGTTTGCAGGCCGCTGATGCATGCTTTGAAGGTCTGTGGACTGATTAAAAAATCCTCCATTCTTCAGGTAAAACTTACCAGCATCACTTCCACCCGCAAAGTCCTTGCGGTAGCCTCTTCGGGCTATGTCATCACCGGTAAACTTGGCCTCGGTAAGCTCCACCCAATTTCCTTGGGCATCAGCCATCCACTGATTGTCATAAATTACACGGCGGGCGATTCGGCCTGATTCGGGGATGAAATTTTCCAGAAAAGAATGAGGCCTTTTATACCAAGTATCCGTTTTGGGCCTGAGAAAACTCGCAATCAGCATCCATTCCCCGACTTCAGGAGCAAAGAAATAGGCTGTATAAATTGTATTGCCTTTCCCGTCAGGCTCCACAGAATTCAAAAAGCGATAGGTGGTTCCGGATTTCCAAGAATACTTGAGGTAACTCTGTCCTCCCGAACCTTCATTTCCAAACTCGCCGGTGTAGACTCCCTCGCCTTTTTTAAGCAGTTTGATTTTTTGATCCTCCGGGATGGCATTGGGATTATCGGTAGCAAAAGGGCTCCAAACAGAAAAGAGAATCCTACGCTCCGTAGGCGAATTCACCTGTATTCCAAAGTAACCCTCCGCAAATCCATTCGCCATGAAGTAGGACCCGATGGGGTCTTCCCCTTCAGGAATGGTCATTTCGTTGTAAAACCATTTGAAATTTGCGTCTGTGGGAGCCGTGTAACTCAGGTGAACCGATGGGCCCCGTCTGCCCCAATAGAAGCGACCATCGATATTGTCCTTGACAAAGTCCAACTCAAGTTCTCCTTCAAACCCAATACGCAGTGCCTTGATCTTGGCAAAATCGCTTCCGGACTTTTGCATTCCACGAAACTTCACCTCATTATAACCGGCGGATAGGCTCACTTTTCCAATCCTTATCTGTCCAGAATCGCCCGATTTCAGACTCAGTTCCTGCGATTTTCCATTGAGTTCGACTACAATTCTGGAAGGAGCTGCCTGAGGCAAAAGTTCAAGTTCCAAGACAGCCTCTGTGGCAAGCGAGGACTTAAAAAACACACTGAATTCACTTTCTGGATTTTGCCAAGTCACCAAGCCATCTTCTTTAATTTCCTCCTTTTGTGAACCCTTTGTCTGGTAGACATTTCCTCCCAGAGGAATAACTATATAATTTGAAAACTTACTTACCGGCCCATCTTTTTCCAAATCGGAAGCCATGCAGGCGGTAGAAAAAGCAAGCAAAACAAGAAACAAAGGGGGAAATTTGATTTTCATAGGTCAGGCAATAGGCTAGAAAGATAGGAAGCCCAGCGACATTGATCTCAACCCCTGGCAGAAAGAAATCACCGCAAAACCAATTTTCAAGAATTCCTTTTCTCTTTAATCAACATTTTCCAGCTCCGTTTTCTAAATTTCAACACCCAAATCACCCTTAAATGAAAGCCCTTCTCGTCGAGTCCTTCCAAGAAAAACCAAGAATTACAAATGTACCCGATCCAGAAGCACCGGAAAACGGAGTGGTCTTGGAAGTAAAAGCTACAGGACTCTGCCGCAGCGATTGGCACGGATGGATGGGACATGACTCGGATATCCGATTGCCGCATGTGCCCGGTCACGAGTTTGCCGGCGTGATCCGAGAGGTGGGAAAAGGAGTAAAAAACTGGAAAGTGGGTGACCGCGTGACGGCTCCTTTTGTCTGCGCTTGCGGTACTTGTCCCACTTGCCACAGCGGAAACCAGCAGATCTGCGACGATCAATTCCAGCCTGGATTTACCCATTGGGGATCGTTTGCGGAGTATGTAGCCGTCTATCGCGCTGAGACCAACTTGGTCCGACTGCCGGATTCGGTGAGTTTCGAGGCGGCTGCTAGCTTGGGTTGCCGATTTGCCACTTCGTTTCGGGGTGTGGTGGCGCAAGGAAAAGTCACCGGAGGACAATGGGTGGCCGTGCATGGCTGCGGTGGTGTGGGACTTTCTGCCATTATGATTGCCGCAGCGTTAGGCGCCAATGTCATTGCAGTGGACATTTCAGAGGAAAAACTGGCCTTGGCCAAAGCAGCCGGAGCCAACTTTTTGCTCAATGGAAAAACCAATTCAGACGTAACTGCAGCCATTCTTGAACTGACAAAAGGAGGAGCTCATGTCTCCATCGATGCCTTAGGTAGCAAAATCACCTGCTACAATTCCATTTCCTGTCTCAGAAAACGAGGAAAACACATTCAAATCGGACTGATGTCCGGAGACCAAACCAATCCGCAAGTTCCCATGCATTTGGTGATCGCCAAAGAACTCGAGCTACTCGGCAGCCATGGGATGCAGGCGCATGCCTATCCGGAAATGATGCAGATGATTTTGCAGGGTAAAATCGCCCCCGAAACGCTCATTGGGAAGCGAATCAGTCTAGATGAAGCTGTTGATGCCTTGATCTCGATGGATAGCTTTCAGGAAAACGGGATGATAATGATTGATCGGTTTTGAGGGATTCACACGCTCACTTTTCAACTTGTCCATCTTCCCCCTTCAGGCTTGATCGAATATTTATCGCCAATTTGATCAATCCAAGGTCACCTTAACTGATTTTCTGAAATAGCCCAATCCGTAAGAAACTTCGATTGACTCTCCTTTTTTCCAGGTCAAGGATTGATTTCCATAGGTCAGCTTTTGCTTGGTTATCGGAATTTGACCTTTCAGGATGAGTGAAAAAGGGGACTCTTCTGTCAGTGACACCTTGATTTGCTGGCCTTGCTGATTTTGGATCGTCACCTCCACCTTTTCCTCAACCAAAGGATCAAAATTCAAAGGCGCTTCCAATCGGATCACCAGTCGATCTTTTACTTCCAGAGAGGCGTCAAGCTTGGTGTAATAATTGGCCATATAGGCCATACTGGTATTGAATGCGGTATTAAACTGCACCCAACCTTCCGTCCAACCCAAGTTTCCTACCTCAGGATTGTTTGGATAATGGAACGACTTGGGTGAGCCGTCAAATACAAACCGAACACCTTCCAACAAGCCATATCCTCCTTTGTGGGCATTGTACCAGCCTAGATCTACTCCTTCAATCTCCTCGGGACCACGGTACGAAAAGTGCCTTCCCACCGGATTTTTCCCAAACGCATTGTCAAAATGCGACCAAGCCAATACTTCTAGCTGCTTTTTCAACTCTGAATCATTCAAGAGAGACATGGCTGAGAAAGCTGCGGCGGGAAAGCCCAAAACATTCCCTGTCTCATTCCAGCTAGGTGGCACCCAATCTTCATTATCAGTGTATTTTCGAAAATCCCAATAATTGTCAGAACGTGAAATAGCCACTCTAGCCCAATCAGTGACTTTTTCTTGCAAGCCTTTTGGCGCTCGATCCGGGTATTGAGTTTGGAAATAGGCAAACGCTCTCATCGTCAAGTGCTCAGACATCCGCTGCCCTTTGGTAACGATAGGATCTTTCCAGTCAAGGTTTTGGATCATCCAGTCCATCTGTCGGTAGGCGGCTTGAAAATACTTTTCCGCATCCTGTTCGCCTTGCCTTTTGGCCACCTCGTACATCATCAGGTTGGGAATCACAGAAAATCCCGGAGGAAGCTCTCCTTTGGTGGTTCCCATTTTGGTTTTGAGCGAAAGTAAATTATGCTCGGGACTCATGTCATATTGGGTGGTGGAACCCGGACGCACGGTCGGTTTCTCCCATTTTTCCCTGACATAAGCGTAGACCCGATCGAAGTTTTGCCGTGGTAGCCAAGCTTTGAGATAGGGCCATGCGTAAAGAAAATGCGCCAGTTCGGCCTTCTGCATTTCGTGCTCTAGTTCCTGAGAAATCTTGACATCCACATCCCAATGAATCAGCTTTACCACATCCGGCGCCTCTTCCGAATAGGGCTCAAGCGCACCCCAAAGCCCTTTGTATTCGGCAGGAAAAGAAGCATTTGAAGCATAAGAAACCGTCCGCTCCATTCGATCAAATGCCGCAGGATTAGACAAATAAGTAGCCACTAAACTCTGAAGCGTCCAGTTAAAAAAGTCCCCATCACGCCATTCATACGAAAGCGGACGAATCAAATCAGTAGTTCCCACATAATGCCGGGCACCGACCATGAAATCCACCATGTTGCGGTACGTCACCCGCTCCAGCCAATTGGGCCCGATCCGGAAGGGGAAAGATTCTTCAGATCCAGAAGCAATCAGGAACTCCTCCTGAGATATGGGATTAAAGTCCGAAAAATCTCCTTTGCCCTTTTCGATTTTCCCTGAATATACCTGCTTGCGATCTTTAATTTGATAGATGACAAAAGAGGATCCCTCCGGGAGATTCGGTGCTGAAAAGCGCTTGGGCCGACCCAGGTTGTAACCGCTTTGATTGACGAGTATTTTTTTGACATCACCGGCAGTCGAATCCACATAGTTCTGTCCAAAGGCTAGCAATTCTGAAATGGCTGCCTCCCCACCATCTTTGATCCAAAGTCTAATCCGATCGGTCAGAATAGGTTTATCAAATGCAATAGCGACCTGACTGGAAGTGTTGTTGGTGATTTCTTTTACATTTCGCCAAGACCCATTGAGGATCGTCTGTACGCTGAAATCAGAAATTACAGCAACCCCTTCCGGCAGTTGAATAGCCAGTTCGCTAATCTCTGTGGCACCCGGCAACTTTAGCATTAGCCAGGAGGGATTGCCATCGGATACATTTTTCCAAGCACTCCCAATTCCCGTTTTTCCATCGATAGCCTTGGCAGATTCAAATCCAGCCTGTGAAGAACTCGCCGTGGCGGTACCTGTAAGAGAGAGGTTATTTTTTTGCTGAGCTAAACTTGGTAAACCTGTCAAAAGCCACAGAAGTGACAAAACAGGTAAGGCTAGGCATTGATAGTGGGCTTTCATAGGCTGAAGGAAGGTTAATTTGGACAGCATTCCATTATTAGAAGTTAGATTAGTTGGGTGAAGAGGCGTTAGAAAGCAGGATTTCCAAATCTTTTCTTCTCGACTCGGGAGTCACGGTGAGGCTGACTACTTTTCCGTCTTTCAGCACACCTTCCACGGTAGTTTGGTAGGGTGCGTGTAGTTTGAAGCTGACGTCCCAGTCTTTTGGCCAGGCGGGGAAAAGGTAAATTTTATCATCCACAGTCTGCATCAGCATCTCCTGCAATCCAATCATACCGCTTCCTCCCCAGTTGTGGTCGGGAACCCAGTCATGCCCCGGCCCCCAAAAGGTAGGAAAGCGTCGTTCCGAATCCTGAAGCTTTTTTACCGTGATGGAAGCGGCCTCCTCCGTCAATCCGAGTCTGGCGCAGAAAATCGCATCCTGATGCCAGCTAATGTAGTTTTTCTGAATAGGCACATCTGTTCCATATTTCCAGGTATTGACGGCGATATCCAAGTCTGGACGACCTATGCCATACATACCCCAAGGATAAACGGGATACAGCTGAGGAATCTCCTGATTGTTGATTCTACCCCAAGTCCAAGCCGGAGAGATAGTCTTGTGTCCTTCTTTCTCACGAAAAGCAATAGGCGGAATCCGGCTCAAAACCTCTTTCCAATGCCTTCTCTTTTCTTCAGAAAGATAAGAATCAGGCAGTTCCAGCAAACGAGTCAAGATTGATCGGAGTGCCGCGATGGTAGAAGTAGAATTGTATGCCATCTTGTAGGTCTCAGCACCTGAGCCTGGATAAAGGATCAATTTCCCTTCTCCGTCAAAGGTGGAGCGACTACGCATGTTTGCCTGATATTGGTAATGCTCATAGAAAAAAGTAAGTCCGCTTTCAATGAAGGGGATGTATTTCGAAATGTCTTCTCCATTATACCTCTCCAAATCAAGCATCATGAGTGCAAACTCCAGTTGGGTATCCCATTGGTACTCGAGCCAGTAATTGTACTCTAAGCCTTTTGGAAAATTCTCAGGTCTTTTCCATCCATAGGAAGTCGCCAATGGCAGGCCATATTGCTCCAGCTGCTCGGTAAATGAAGCTCCTTTGTGTCCCCAATAAAACTCGGTGCGTATTTCTGCATTGCGGAGCGCTCGCAGGTAAAAGTTGAGTTGGGAAGGCAGCAGGTCAAAATCTCCACTCTTGAACAGCGGAAAATAGACCAAGCGTTGGTTCTGTGAAGTGTGCGTCCCTCCTCCCCAATTGCGGTGATCGGGAGTAAAAGGCAAATTCTTATCCACGTACCCAGGGTCAAAAGTAAAGAGCCCCCCGTTGAATTTGGTGGGGTAGTCTCCGTAGGCATTGCAGCCCAACTGATAGCGGAATAGCTGGTAGTTTCGTCCCACCTGCCATTCAGGAGAATTGGGGTCGGCTTGATCCGGATGAATGGCGATGTAACTCCGGTTCCAGAACTCTTCCCACCAAGATTGGGTCTTTGGGGCAGCTGTCTTTTGGGCGGCTTTTGCCTCTTTCTCAATTGCGGCCAAACCACTCCTCCACTCTCCTAAGTTCGGAGTAGTGTCGATATGCAAAAAGACCTGCAGATGGTTTTTGCGAGTGGGTGCTACGCTTTTTAGTTTCCATCCTTTGTATGGGGTATCGGCATAGGTGCCCGAAGTAGTTCCGGCGGGTTTCATTTGGTCACCTGTCATCATTCCTCCAAAAGTCAGGTGCTTCAATGGATTCCAAAGTTGGCTTTTGACCGAATCCAGCCCCTGTTGGGTTACCGTAAGATCAAAAAGCGATTGATCACGGTTTCGGTGATAAAAAAGCACTTTTTCACCCTCAAACTGGACAGAATCCGCACGGATAATCGCATGAAATGGCGCATCGCGGTAGCCAAGACTCGCCCAGGTCTGACTCGGATTGGTCCACTCCAAATCCGCAAATCGCCAGTTTTCATAAGTAGCCTCTACTAGGACAGGTTGTGAACTTTCCGTCTCCACATGGACCACGGGTCGGAAGACATCTACCCAGATTTTCACTTTTGTGCTGAGCCCTTTCGAATTGCCGGTCAGCTCCACATAGCCTTGCTGGAGTTTGAGTTCTTGCCTAAACTCCCCATCATCAAAGGGATTTGGGGTGAGTTTTAACCTCACCCGGCCCAGTTTAGGAAAGACATTGTTTTCATCAAAGGCACCTGCGCGGGATAGGTAAAACAGGATTTCACCCTTTTCAACCCAGACATTCAGCCCTATATCCCCGCCTCCACAAGGCATGGATTCGGAAGCATTTTTACTTTGAGAAGTCCAGACGATATGATAGGGATTCAGGTCAGGTTTTTGTCCTTCGACTTTTCCTTGAAAAAAAAGAGAGGTAAGTAGTAAATTGAAAAATCGATTTGGGATAAGGTTCATTTTTAACTTGTGAATAAATCTCGCTTTCAAAGCCATAGGTTAATTTTGGAGTTTTAGAGGTACTGCGACATTGAAAGAAAGGGTTTGCGCTTTGTCCGCACGGGTGGCACCGTAGAGGAAAATAGGTACTCCATTTTCCAAGAGGAGCCAGGGACGCTCGAGTTTGGAAGCGGATGGGATTCCACCTTCCCAATAAAAAGTGCTACCGATCACCTTGGGATGCTTAGCCTGCTGCCAGTCGGTTCCATTTTGAGAGACCATAAGCGCCCAAGCCCCTTCGTCTCCGGTAAACTTCCCGATCACATCTCTCACAATCGCCAGATATTGGCCTTTCTGAAACCACACAAAAGGATCCTCTGCCACCATCCAGTCTTTTCCTCCATCATTGACTTCGAAGATGGGCTTGTCGTGTTTTTGAAAAGGTCCAAATGGCGAGTCAGAAAAAGCTACCCCGAATCGCACCGCACCACCGTTGATCTTGTCTGTTTTTCCTACCTGCTTGTACAACAAAACGACCCTCCCCTGATCGTCAAACGTGGCCGCAGGATTGGACACCATGAGGGCATCAGGTGCAGTGGAGTCCATGCTGACACTAAGAACAGGCTGATCTAGTCGTTTCCATTCCCCTGCGGGATGGTCCGCCACTGCCACACCTATCCGCTGGGTATTGCGATATCGCCACCAGGTATCCGTGTAGGATTCGTGTTTTTTGATCGGTAGATCACAGCTCGTACCCATGTAATAGAGGTAATACTTTCCTTGGTGCTTCACCACTGCGGGATTATGCGTGGCCGAACCATCCCAAAATGACGTTCCTCTTGCTTTCAGAGCCACTTTTACATGCTTGAATGGACCACCGGGTTGATCTGAAAAAGCTACCGCCACCTCAGAAGTGACTGGCCACGACTCAAACCCATCCGCAAGCGGCCAGCGAGAATACATCATGTAATACTTCCCATCATCCGCCTTGGTGACCGAACCACACCAAACATAGTAGCCGGGATCTACAAACTTGTTTTCCTGCGGCACTGGCAAAACCATGGAGTTTAAATCCAAGTCTTGTCCAAAAGAGGAATGGGAAAGCAGATTTAGAGAAAGCATCAAAAAAAGCGTTTTCATTTTCATGAGGATACTTTGATTTAAAAATCAGGGTGTTTTTAATGGAATTTGAATGTTGTAAGAATGTCCTAAGGTTTCATTCACCGCACAGAGCAAAGCCACCATTTTGCCATCCTCAAAAAACAATTGGGGTCTCTCCAAGGCTTCCAATTTCCGAATGGAACCATCGGCCATTTTGATGGTCAAATTCGAAACAAGAGGATTTTTAGCCAACTTCCATTGAAGTCCATCCAGCGAATAGAACAGAACCAAGCTTCGACCCGCATTGGTAAAAGCTCCCTGCATGTCCTTTACTATGGCGTAATAGCAGTTATCCTGATACCACACAAAGGGGTCCTCTGCCGGAAAATCAACATCTGAGGCAGTAAATATGGGTTGGTTTTGTTTCACAAATGGCCCATAAGGAGTATCGGAAATGGCTGTCAAATGAACTACTGGACCACCGAATGGCTGTGGCCTTTGCTTGGCTACTGCCTTGTAAACCATCAGAAAGCGGCCATCGGACATTTGAGTCACAGATGGATTGGCTACCATCTGGGCATCGTGCGCCATGGGGTCGGAAGAAACATCGAGTAAGGGATGATCCATACGTTGCCAAGGACCATTGGGATCATCAGCCACGGCGACTCCAATTCTTTGGTTATTTCGGTGGGTCCAGTTCAATTGCGGACTGGTGATCACCCCGTCTCCAAAATTACCCACATAGTAGAGGTAGTATTTGCCATTGAAAAAATGAACTGTGGGATTATGGGTGTACATCCCATCCCAATACTTAGAACCGCGATGGGGCAACGTGACATCTTTAAACTCAAAAGGTCCAAAAGGAGAATCTGAAACGGCGTGTGCAACTTCAGAACTGGTCACCCATGCCATCATCCCAAACTTCCTTGGCCATCGTGAATAGAACAAGTGGTATTTCTGATCAACATGTGATTTGACCATTGTACCGCACCAGATGTAGGAAGAGTCATTGATGAATTTTGCCGTAGACGGAATCGGCTGAATCAGCTTACGCAAATTCAACTCTCCCGGCTCCAAAGTTTGCTTTTCCTGGCTCCAAGACTTTGGCAGGATCAGTAAATACGTTACAAAAAGCAGAACAAACCTGATCATATTTCTAATTCGGTTTACTTTGAAATCATTGACTTATTGCCTACTTGAAGCAACTAATTCCAAAAACACTCACGGGAACATGCTTGCTTCGTTTATCAAATTCAATAGTCAACCGACTAGTGGTGATAGGCTCATGGAATCGGATCGTCTGTAGGGTTTGATGATTTTTTTCTTTGTGAAAAAGGATAGTACCTACCTCATTTTTGATCCGAAAAGAAGGTACACAAAACGGAATCTCACTCTCCGGATGCCCCATCAAGGAGGATTCCATCGGATGATCAAAATCGGTATCAAAATAAAGATTGACCTGAGAAATGGTCTTCGGTTTAGCCCAAGTCAAGGTCACAAATGCCATAGGATCATTGAAAGATGCTACCCAGGCATTAGGCTGAGTCGTCGGTCTAAAGATCCCATTGGTAACTTGCTCGACACCAAAAGGTCGAAGGCTTTCCGTCAGTTCAAAAGCTAGATTATGCCCTTCCGGACGGCGCTCAGGTACCCAAAACTCAAAAGAATCGATCCCTATGCCAGAAGGGGGCGCTTGCCTGCTGCTGGTCGCCACGGATTTATTGAATTTTTGAAAAACAGTCAGCAGTCCGGTCACTCTACTCTCGGAGCATTTGACTTCCAATTCAGGGTTGGAAATCAACGTAACGAATGCATATTGTTTTTCAGGAATTTCCTTTCTGAAGGCAAAAGAATAAAACTGCACTCCAGGCTCAATGTCTAGCTTCAGCCTTTCCAAAACTACCTCAGGAGTATAATTTTCAGGTTTTTGGCTCAGCCTCAACTCAACCGTGAGTTTGGATTTTACCTCCGACCTAATCAATATTTTCATGCCTGGCACCTGACCTGAATCCACCGGAAGCATCTGCGCCATCGAGAAACCCAACTTTTTCCAAGGCCCGTCAAAGGGAAGTCCTTTGAGTTCAAACTCTGAAGACCCTGTAATTCTGGCAGTTTTGACCAAATCTTCTTTATCCATCAATCGGTAATCAGGAATGTACTGCCCGGATCTAACCAACCTTTTTTGGAACTCGGACATAAGTCCTTTTTGCAAGAGATCTGATGGAAGGAGTCCCTTTTCATGACAAATTGCTGCAGCCATGGCTACGGCTTGCCCATTATGAGCACAAGTCGCCATCACTCTCGAAGAACCAAAGGCCACATGGGTAGCACTGATGAGTCTTCCTCCGAGAAAAAGATTCTTGATGTTTTTAGAATACATGGTTCGATAGGGGATCTGATAGACTCCTTTGCTATGCCATTGCGTACAGCCAGGTTTGTCACCAAAAATCCCGTCGGCTGGGTGGAGATCCAGTGCCCAGCCACCAAAAGAAACTGCATCCTCATGTTTGCGCTGCAGGATGACATCTTTTTGCGAGAGCATGTAATCTCCTTCAAAACGACGGCTTTCGCGTTTACCGGGAATCGTACCCACCCATTCGAGTGTCAAATTTTCGGAATCTGGGTATTGTCCTGAATTCTTGATGTGATTCCAGATGCCATAAATCACTTTCCAAAGCTCCCACTTGATCTCTTCGGATTCATGGATAGTGTCACGCCGGCCACCATATTCTACCCACCATAGCCTACAGCCGAATTCATTCAGATTAAAAGTTTTGAAACGGGGAAGTTTGGTAATATCAATATCAGCAAAAGCTGGCGGGACAAATCGGACAGGCTTGCCCGTGTCCTTGCTATAGAAATAAATAGAATGTCCCAACAGCTGCCCATAGCTCTGGTCAGGTGCAAAAGCTTCATCAAATTCATCTTTGGATTCGGCACCCATTCGGAAAGCCGCACCTGCCAAAAATCCGATGATTCCATCTCCAGTGGCGTCGACAAAGAATTCTCCCCGGACCTCATATTCCGTAGAATTTTGGGGGCAAAAAGCCCTAAGAGATTCAATTTGATCTTCTTTGCCTTTCTTCAGATCGTGTACAGCCGTGTTCAGAAGTAAGCGGATATTTGCCTCTTTGGTGACCATTTCAAGTAAAATGGTATCCAAAATCAGCGGATTCCCTTCCGGATTTCGATAGAGATTTTCGACTAAAATCTCATCAATCACTCCGCCTTCTCTAGCCCATCGGTTATTGTTTCCCATGTGAGAAGTGGCCCCCAAAATCCAAAGACGTACCTCCGAAGATGCATTACCTCCCAGCACGGGTCGATCCTGAATCAAAGTTACTTTGAGCCCTTGCCGAGCTGCCGTAATCGCGCAGCAAGTCCCCGACAGTCCGCCTCCGGCGATCACTAAATCCGACTCTAGGATTACTTTTTTTAGACTTCTGTTTTCGGACGAAAATTCTTCTTTGATCATTATTCTGATGCTCCTAGTGAGCGATTAAAAGTTCTTTTTAAGTTTTCTAGCTTGGCTTTTTACCACCTTCCCATAGAGAAATCCACCAAATCCGGCAATCAAAATCCCCAATCCAATAAGATAGAATGCGGATTCTACTGCCCAAATGGAGAGTGCTCCAAAAAGTATCCCCACCGAAACGAGAGATAAGCCCAAGACTTTGATCCCAAAATCATTCTGCGCACTTTCTTCTTTTAGTTGTTCGACATTGACTTCCGGAGCAGCGCCTTTTTCAGCGGAAGCTTGGACTTTTCCAAAAACCTCAACCAAAAGAAGTAACAGGAAAGGAATGCCTACACCGAGGAGTAATTCTTCGGTTCGGTTGAGAGAAAATTGAAATACCGCCGGTGTCAAAAACTTGAAGAATAAATTGACCGATAAACTGATTAGGGTGACACCGAGGATGGTTTTACCGTTTTGCTTTTTCGAGAAAAGCGACCAAATGGCAGGCCCGTACAAGGCTCCACCTGTGACTGCCGCAATGCTGAGCACCACCTCCACTATCCCTCCCGCCAAAGGCACTAAAAAAGCCACTCCAATCGTACCCAATCCAAAAATGATGGTGGTGAAACGAGCCACATTCATCAGCGTTTGGTCAGAAGAGTTGGGCCTGAGTGGCTTGAAGATATCATTGGTCAATACGGCCGCAGCCAGATTGAGAGAAGTATTGACCGAGCTCGCCGTGGCAAAAATCATCCCTCCGATCATCAGACCCAAGACTCCTACAGGAAGTACTTGCTTGCAAATCATCAGATAAGCTCCTTCAGCTTCTAAACCTTCAAGACCCGGATTGAGTACGCGATAAATCATGGGAGGCAGCATCCAAATTACCGGACTGACTAAGTAAAGTGCTCCAAAGAGATAGCCCACCTTTCGGGAAGATTTTGCATCCTTGACCGTGGTGTAACGCTGCACATACGCCCAGTTACCTCCGATGAATACGATATTGTAAATGGTGAAGGCTACAATAAAAACAGCCGTGTATTCCCCGTTGAAAATATTAAAAAATGTATCAGGAGCCTGTTCTACAAAACTGGAAATGCCTTTAACCTCCTCCAGAGAAAGCGGGATGACCAACAGCACCGCAGCGGTAAGAATCACGAACTGCAAGACATCTGTCACGACCACAGCCCATAGACCTCCAACCGCAGTGTAAATCATCACCAAACCTCCAAGGAGCAGGATGGCAGAATCGATATCAAATCCTGTGGTGACGTTGACAATTTTAGCGACTGGATAGAGAAACGCCCCTGTGTAACCAAGCGAAAGAAACAGAAAAAGGTAGGTGTAGTATTGCTGAATATTCTTCCCAAATCGATCAGTCAGAAACTCCGCTACGGTAAGCGCCTTGGATTTCCACCACCTAGGAGCAATGAAAAACCCGACCAGAAACCCAGCGATGCACATGGACATTTGAATGGTAATGGCCACCAGTCCATAGTTATAGGCAATGGATCCCCAGACCACAAAGGTACCTGCGGAAAAAAAGCTCATGAAAAGTGAGAGCCCGTTCATCGACCAAGGCACCGCACCTCCTGCAGCAAAGAAGGACTTCATATTCGTTCCTTTATTGGCAAAGGAGAGTCCGGCGACCAGGATGATCAGGGAGAATACCAGTATGGTAAGGTAATCGAGGGATTGCATATCTTTCAGAGAAGACAGAATAAGCAATTAAGGTAGAGGGATTTAGAAAAATAAAAAATTGATTTTTCAACAAAAAATTAACTTTTATTTCGTAAACGTTTTCGATAACGTTTACATTTATCAAATCTTCAAGAATTTTTGATTTTTATTAACAAAATGAAAATCTTCTATTCAGCATTCACTCCGCTGTTTTGAAAAAAACCAAACCAATTCAAAAAAGAAATCCTATTGAAATCGTAAGGAGGGAAAGCTATCTTGAGGATTCCGATATTTGGCTAGCTTCACATACTTAATCAGCATATCTCTTGAAAAAGCCGATCACCATAAAAGACATCGCTAAGAGCCTGAATATCTCAGTGGCGACAGTTTCAAGGGCACTCAGAGACTCCAATGAAATCAGTAAGGAAACCAAGAGAGCAGTACTCCAACTTGCCAAAGAAATGGATTACCATCCCAATCTCCTGGCAAGAGGATTGATCAACAGAAAATCAAAAATCATTGGAGTGGTGGTACCTACCATCAATCGTCAATTTTGGGCTAACTCGATCTCAGGAATTGAAAACATAGCCTATAACGATGACTATAAAGTCATGATTTTTCAGTCTGCAGAATCCTTCCGAAAGGAGGTTGAAATTGTAGAAACGCTCGCAAATAGCCGTGTCGATGGCATATTGATTGCTTTCTCGAAAGAAACACTAGATTTTGAGCATATCAATCAAGTACTGAACAGAGGAATACCCGTTGTTCTTTTTGAACGGGTATGTGATCTGCTTGAAGTATCCAAAGTAGTGACTGATGATTTCCTTGGTGCCAAAAAAATGACTGAACACCTGATTAGCAGGGGGAAAAAGAAGATCGCCTACCTGGGTGGGCCACTCACGCTTGGGGTATGCAGAGATCGGTATTTGGGATTTGAAAGCGCATTGAAAGAGGCGGAAATTCAGGTGAGTCCAGATCACATCATCGAAACCGACGAATTCACTTTCGAAAATGCCAAGAAAGCAATCCATCAACTTTGGAGCAATCCTTCCAAACCAGACGCGGTTTTTTGTTTTGCGGATGTTTTGGCGATTGGCGCATTGGATGCCTGCAAAGAACTCGGAATCAAAGTTCCGCAGCAGCTCGCCATCACTGGATTTGGGAATGATGACACCGGACGATTCATCAACCCCACCCTGACTACCATGGCCCAACCCTCCTTTGAAATGGGTCAGCTAGCAGCCAAGCTGATTTTGAAAGAAATCAATGCTACCACTGAGCTCCCACTTCCTAAACTGGAAATCATCCAGCCCACACTCATCGTCAGGGAGAGTACGTAAGCCGACGGCAGCAAATGGGATTTTTTTTTAGAAAAATAACTTCTGCCTCTTTTCTCAGACTACCTCAAATCTCGAATTTTGGTGAAAATCGTGTTCTATTTCATTAATCAAAAAGGCTATGAATTCAAAAATTCGCTGGTTTGTCCAGTCAGTAGCTGGTTTACTCCTTACCGGCACAGGTCTATGCATGACTGTCGACGCAGGATTTGAAAGATTCGCAGGGAATGAATGGTTTTGCTACGGGACTTTTGCTTTGATTGTCTTCCAGGCAGGCCTTTGCCTTATCATTGATGCGGCTCGGTTTAGGTTCAACAAGTGATCTGATTTCTTTGACTTCGAAAGGCTCCCAAATTCAAGATCGAAGGATTATAGGAAACTGAAAGTAAACAACGACAGGAATTTGATAGCCATTGGTCACTTATAAGTTCACTTTTCGCATTGGGATTGGGTATTTTTGAGCAATACAAATTTCACCCCGGTCATGAAAAAAATCACCCTTCTCGTTCTGATCAGTTTAATTCTGATTACTCCTTCTCTAGCCCAAGAAGAAAATTTCACAAAAGAATCCTATGACAAAAACGTCCTCAAAGTCAACCTTACAGGGCTTATATTCAAAAATTACGGATTCCAATACGAACGAATGCTCAGCCGGAAGACCTCGATTGCCTTAGGCTTTCGAACCCAGCCTCAAGGTGAGCTTCCACTCCTTGGTTTTTTGGAAAACCAAATTGATGATCCGGAGACCTTTTCAGAACTCAAAAAAATCAGCTATGGCAACACAGCTTTCACACCTGAAATCCGCTTCTACCTGGGTAGAAAAGGTGGACCAAGAGGATTTTACATCGCCCCTTACGCGCGCTATTCCAAATCTCAAGTGAATCTTCAGGAATTCGAATTCACTTTTGAAGAAACCTTAAACGGTCAGACATTCGAAGAAACACGAACGGTAGAATTGAATGGAGACATCACCGGGATCACCGGAGGACTGATGTTTGGAGCTCAGTGGAGACTGGGCAAGGCTGTCTATCTGGATTGGTGGATCATTGGAGGTTCGGTGGGGACTTCCTCGGGTCTGATCAATGCGCTAACCAATCTGGATAAAAACGAGCAAGATGGCTTGAGAGATGAATTGAACAATCTGGACATTCCCGTCTTAGACTACACGGTAACAGTAGATGGAAATGGGGCAAAAATGGATTTCAACGGTCCTTTTGCAAGCTTACGAGGCGGACTTTCGCTAGGAATCAAATTCTAAAAATGTAAAAATCACCGGTTCAAAGCCGGTGATTTTTTTTGAAAAGATTAAGATTTGACTGGATTGAATACAAATTAGGTCAATCACATACTTCAAATTAAACCTTTGATTTAACTTTTGATCCAATCCCAAAATCCCAACACACTATGATCAAGAAAATCACCTTAGTGCTCGTGGTCCTGCTTGTGGCCATTCAGTTTATCCCTATGGAAAAAAACGAGTCAGGCCCTACCGAATTTGACATCACGAAGAGTTACAACGTACCGGACAATGTCTCCATGATTCTGAAGGGAGCCTGCAACGACTGTCATTCCAACACCACGATTTATCCTTGGTACAGCAAGGTGCAACCTGTTGGCTTTTGGCTCAACCACCACGTGGAGGAAGGAAAAGGACATCTAAACTTCTCCGAATTCACCAAAATACCCCTACGGGTTCAAAATCATAAGTTTGAAGAAATCGTAGAAACGGTCGAAAGCGGAGAAATGCCTTTAGCAGATTACACTTACCTCGGTCTACATCCCGAAGCAAACCTGACCGGAGAACAAAGACAAGTGCTCATCGACTGGGCAAAAGAGCAGATGGCTATGCTGGCAGCTAAATATCCAGCAGACAGCCTAAAAATGAAACCAAGACCGGCTCCGGCTCAATAAAGTCTATCTGCCCCGAAAATTTTCGGGGCATTTTTATTTCAGTTTTCTTCTTACATAGGCTATAACTTAACTGATAGAAGAGGATGTCTGCCCAAGCTCTAAAGAATCAAGGAAAACTATTTTGAGAGATTGCCTATCTACCTTAGAACAAAGGTCAAGCTTTGGGGCAGGTCATCTTGTATTTTTGTCTCAAAAAGGTAAAAAGCTCTACCAATGATGTTTTTAGCTTTATTACGCGGTTATTGATTTTTCAAAATTTAATTTTCGAACCCAGTTAAAAATGATACAAACATCATTTGAATTACTGAATAGTGCTAAAAAAACATTTTCTTCTTCGTTCTTTTGGCTTGACCCAAAAGAACCAAAAGGTCAAGACACAGCAAAGCTCCAGCCGCACGAGGCCGGACGCTGGCCCGCTGCTGTGTCTCCCCCGCGCACTCATCTGATCTGAGTTTAGTGGTCAAAAAGGTATTTAAAAGAGAAATAGCCGAACAAAGATTAGATTTCGCTTTCGTTACTTCTCTTCTACAAATCCCAGTTTTTCCAACTTGCTATGAGACCTCCCAAACATCCTTACTCCCAGACATCCCAGCCATTTCCCCTTTCAAAAACTTAAATCTTTTCCTACTTTCCAAAATGAAGAAGTTCAACGATTCGGAAGTAAGATGGGGAGTGTTAGGTGTGGGCAACGTTTGCGAACTCAAGTCTGCCCCTGCGATGAACCATATTCCACACAGCAAACTTGTCGCTGTCATGCGTCGCGACGAAGCCAAAGTCAAAGATTACGCCGCCCGACATGGCGTAGATAAGTGGTACACCTCGGCACAGGATCTCATCCATGACCCCGTAGTAAATGCCATCTACATTGCCACTCCTCCAAATGCCCATTTGGAATTGACTCGAATGGCTGCTGAAGCAGGAAAGCCTGTCTATGTGGAAAAACCCATGGCTCGCAACCATGCCGAATGCCTGGAAATGATCTCGGTTTGTGAAAAACACGAAGTCCCTCTTTTTGTCGCCTACTACCGCAGGGCACTTCCGCATTTTGTCAAAATCAAGCAGCTGATGGATGAAGGGGAAATCGGTGAGATACGAACGGTTCATATCAACCTCAAGCAAGTCTTAGAGCCTGAAATCATTGCCAAGTTGGAAAACAACTGGAGAATTAATCCCGAAATAGCCGGCGGAGGGTATTTCTTCGATCTCGCCTCGCATCAACTGGACTTGTTGGATTTCTTTTTTGGGAAAATCATCCATGCCAGCGGCTTTTCTTCCAATCAGGCCCAAGCGTACCCTGCAGAAGACATTGTGGTGGGAAGTTTTGTATTTGAAAACGGAGTCTTGGGCACAGGAAATTGGTGTTTCAGCACTTCAGAATCAGCTGAGATCGACGAAGTCATCATCGATGGCGCAAAAGGTCAGATTCGATTTGCCACCTTTGGAAAAGGTGAGTTTACCCTGATCAAAGATCATAAGGCCCCCATCCATTACCAGGTAGACTTGCCAAAACACATTCAGCAGCCTTTGATTCAGCACATCGTAGGCGAACTCCTCGGGCACGACCAATGCCCAAGCACCGGTGAATCTGGAGCCCGTGCCAATTGGGTGATGGACCAACTTGTAAAATCCAACGTATAAAAATCTTCCTCTACATCAAAATGCGACTTCTCCTGATTCTTCCGATTTGGTTGTTCTCCATGAGCTTATTTGCTCAGGAATCGACCGTTTGCAGTTTGGAAAGCAGGGAAAGATTAGAAGGGCTTTTGCAGGAGTTTTCCCAGGCCGAACTTTCAGCAAAAACTTCTCAAGACCTAATCTTGGAGATCGGGAAAAGCTTTCTCGGCACTCCCTATGTCGAAAAAACCCTTGAACTCTCCGGAGAGGAAAAGCTCGTGATCAATCTCATGGGCTTGGATTGCACCACTTACCTGGAATCAGTAGTGGCTTTGGCACAGACTATTCGGGAAAGGGAGTTCAGCTTTGAAGGATTTGAGGAAAAACTAGAATACCTCCGCTACCTAAATGGGCAAAATACCGGGTACCCTTCTCGGCTTCATTATTTCAGCGATTGGATTTATGAAAACCAGCAAAAGGGTCTTTTGAAAGACATCACGAAGGAAATCGGAGGAGAAACCTATCCCAATCAACCCACTTTCATGTCCGAAAATCCCCGGTTTTACCCTCAGTTGGCTGATCTGACTTTGGTCGAAAAACTCAAAGAACGGGAAGCCCTCATCAAAACCAGACCTTACTTTTTTATTCCTAAAGAAAAATTCCAGCAGTTGGAGTCGAAACTGGAAACCGGTGATCTGATTGCGATTACTACTCCTTTGAAAAATCTCGACATCGTGCATGTCGGTTTCGCAGTCCGACAAAACGGACGTATCCATCTCATGCATGCCAGCTCGGTATCCAAAAAAGTTGAAATCAGCACCCTACCTCTGAGCGATTACCTGCTTGGCAACAAGTCCCAATCCGGGATCATGGTCAGCAGGTTGATTTTACCTTAAGTCTCAGCCCAACTTTTTACAGAGCCAAAAAAAATTCCCTTTTCTTGGGTATCATCTGATTTTTTCAAAAAAAATCTTGGCCAAAAAAATCCTCCAAGGCAGCGCGTCCAAATTGATTTTATTTTCGGATGAGCAAAGACGTTTTCAATTTTTTTTCAGAGATAAAAAATCATTTTTAATTTTTTTAATTAAGTAAAATTTTATTTCATCAAATGTGATTTTTTACAAAACCTTATTCCGTGTGTTCACGAATAAATTTCAAAAACTGGCAGGATATTAGAACACTCACATGCAACCTTAAAAACGCTTTCTGCATCTAGAAAAAAAAAGCCACCTATAACCTAACCCAAAATTACCTACTACTCACACTAAACCACAAACACCATGAAAACCCTCCTCAGCAAAAATCAACTCGGAGTTCTGGCGCTTTTCTTCGGTCTCCTTTTCGGCAATCTCTCCCACGCAAAAGCCGAATCCAACTACTATCGCGGGGTATCTTTTCAGGTTTTCTACGATGCGCTCACTCCTTATGGTGACTGGGTCAAAGATGCCAGATACGGCTACATCTGGTTACCTGCCGTGTATGAGGATTTTCATCCTTATGGTACCAATGGTCACTGGGTGATGACCGAATACGGCAACACCTGGGTCTCTGATTACGATTGGGGTTGGGCAACCTTCCATTACGGAAGGTGGTACTTTGACGACTACTATCAGAGCTGGGCTTGGATTCCAGGATACGACTGGGCACCGGCTTGGGTAAGCTGGAGATCAGGAGGTGGGTACTACGGCTGGGCTCCACTTGGTCCGGGTGTATCGATCAATGTGAGGATCAACATTCCTACCAGACATTGGGTATTTATCCCTTATGGACGCATTCACCACCGAAATGTCTTCAACTACTATGCGCCCTATGCGCATCACCGCACTAAGATCAAAATCATCAACCGGACTACTGTGATCAATAATACCGTGGTCTACAACAACCACAACTATTACGCGGGCCCCAGCCATCGGGAAGTAGAGCGGGTCACCAGACAAGTGGTGCCGGTATACAACATTAGATCTGCGGAGGCTCCCGGAAGAGCAGCAGTGGGAAGAAATGAGGTCAGAATGTATCGTCCTGAAGTGGAAGAATCAAGAGGCAGAAACGCTGAGGCTAGACCTTCCCGAGTATTGGAATCTACCGAAGCCAGATCCGCCCGAGCAAGCAGGACCGTGAGCCCATCGGATGCAGGTGAAAGCAATCAGCCTAGTCGCTCTGTCAATGGTCAAAATGGTTCCTCAGGAAGAGCCGCCTCTCCATCCGGTACCCGAGGAAATGGTGACATTGAGTTGAGACCGGCTCCTTCTGATACCCGTAACCGTGGAGAAATGAATCAACCTTCTCGATCTACCCAGCCATCACGTCAGGAATCAATCCGGACTCAACCGGCACCTTCCAGAGAATCTCAAGTGAGGACTCAACCCGCCCCTGTAAGAGAAAATCAGGTAAGAACCCAGCCTGCACCTTCCAGAGAAAGTCAGGTGAGAACCCAACCACAGTCAGCCCCTAGGGAACGAGTGGAACCCCGAAGTTCAACTCCTTCGAGAGGTTCAGAAGTAAGGCAGCAGCCAGCTCCTCAGGTGAGAACCGCACCATCCAGAGGTTCTGACTCAAGAGTGGAGGCTCCTTCTAGACAAGGAAATCAGCCTCAGGTCAGATCATCTGCACCATCCAGGGGAAATGCACCTGCAAGCCGAACCGAATCCTCCGCCCCAAGCAGAGGAAACAGTCGGGAAAGAAGTAATAATTAAGCCCTTTATCAGATTAAACTAAACCAACTCAGCCCAATCGGATCTTCGGTTGGGCTTTTCATTTTTCAGATGCACACCTTCAGAGTGAGATTATTTCAAGAGGTTGTCAGCAGAAAGACAATTGGATTAATCAGCTTATTCAATTTTAGTATGAAAAACCTAGCCATGAAAAAACTCCAAATTTTAATTCTCTTTTTCCTGATCGTATTCAGTGCATGTGGTCAAAAACCGGAAATTTACAGCAGTGCCAACAAAGCCATTAATGGATATGATCCAGTTGCTTATTTCACAGTAAAAAAACCAGTAAAAGGCTCCGATCAATTAAAATCCACTTACAAAGGAGCAAATTGGCACTTCTCTTCCGCTGAAAACAAAAAGCTTTTTGACCAAAATCCTGAGAAATTCCTGCCACAGTATGGAGGTTATTGCGCTTTTGGGATGGCCCAAGGATACAAGGCTACAACCACTCCAGAGGCGTGGACCATCGTAAATGAAAAACTTTACTTAAATTATAGCCTAGGTGTTCAAAATGACTGGCAGAAAGATCAAACTAACATGATCCAAAAAGCTGACAAAAACTGGAACACAGTCAAAAGCAAGTAACATTGGATTTTTTGGACAAATCCAATCTCAGTTAATCAAGCTTACGCTGCGTCGATGGACCTTACTCAAAAAACCAATTCTTTTGAATTTTGGCCTAGTTGGACGATTCAACTACCGATGTTTTTTTTCGGAACCTATTGGGCAATCCGACTGCGAAGCCTAAGTTTCTTCGCTGCCGTAAATCCAGCTTTAGAGAATGGAGGACTCTTTTATTATTCAAAATTCAACAGCTTACAGCGGGTAAATCCCAAAAACATCCCTTCAAGTATACTTCTGAGTCCTCCACATCGGGAAGAAGAGATCCGAAATAAGGTCGAAGCAGCCGGTATCAAGTTGCCCTTTATCATCAAACCGGACATAGGCGAGAGAGGTCGAGGTGTGGCAGTGATTGACTCTTTTTCAGACTTGAGGTCTTATTTAAACGCATTCAATCAAGAAGCCTTGATTATCCAGGATTTAATAACTAAACAGGAGGAATATGGAGTCTTTTTGATTCGAAATAGAAGTTCCGGTAAATTTAAAATAACCTCCATCACACAGAAGATTCCACTTCAAGTGATGGGAGATGGAGTCTCCACAATTATCCAACTCGCAAAAAAACACCCACGGGTAAAACGCTACCTCGATCAAATTCAAAAGCAAATATGGCAGGTAATCCCCTCCAAAGGTGAGATTTATCGGTTAAGCATCAAGGGAAACCATTGCAAAGGGGCCACTTTTGTAGATCGAAGAGATCTGATTTGCGAAAAAACAGAAGCTGCATTTTCTATAGTTTGCAAAGACTTCACAGGATTCAATTATGGTCGGTTGGATCTGAAAGTCGATACAGAAGATGAGCTCAAAAATCCCGATGCGATCCTACTTTTAGAAATCAACGGGGCTAACTCCGAACCCATTCACATGTATGATTCCAAGTTTAGCTACCGCAGGGCTCTAATTGAAATTTCCTCCTATTTCAACCTCATGGCCCAACTGGCCAAGGAAAACACGATGGCTGCCTCACCAAAGCCGACGATTAAAAACCTTTATCTAAATTTCAAAGAATACCGCAAGCTGATCAATGGAAACTCTTGAGGAGGTAAAATTTTGGCATTTAAAAAATCATCAACTCTTTTGGGTTTTGAGCCACACCCAAATACGGCAACTGTGCATCATTGCAAACTTCAAAAAAGTAAAAAAGGGAGAAATACTGGATCTTTCGGATCCGGATCAATCTTTTATCTACCTGCTGAAAAAAGGAAATCTGAAAATTGTCCAAGTGGATGAAAATGGAAATGAGCTGATCGTAGACTTAATTTACCAAGGTGAAATTTTTGGGGAATTGAAAAATTCTTCCTCCTCAAACCCTTCCGAATACGCGCAGGTCCTCTCCGAAAAAGTTGTCTTATGCAGATTTAAAGCAGCTGACTTTGAAAAACTACTCGAGCAATATCCTTCCTTGGCAATTTCCTATTCCAAAATAGTAGGCTTCAGACTAAAGAGAGTCAAAAACAAGTACAGCAACTTATTCTTCCTAAACACCAAAGAGCGACTGATTGCATTCCTCAAAGAATGGGCAAAGAGAGAGGTTCAAGATCTCAATGGTTCGATTACCCTGTCAAACTATTTGACCCATAAAGATATCTCTCAGATCATTTGTGCATCTCGACAGACCACGACCCAGCTGTTTAATGACTGGGAAAAAACCGGTAAAATCAGGTATTCCAGAAAAGAAATATTTATCAAAAGCTTGGAGGAGTTGTAAGTTGCCTAAAAGGTAAGAAAGCCGACAATTCGGAATAGCTCAATATCGGACCTTCAAGTCCAACCCAAACCCTTTCGCACTATGATCTTTTCCGCCTTCAAACCTTTGGAAACTCCATTCCTGAGGTATTCCAGCTGGATACTCCGTATCACAGCAGCAGTCATTTTAACTCAATCTCTCTCTTACAAATTTGGCGCCCATCCAGACTCCATAGAACTGTTCAGCCAACTTGGAGTTGAACCTACAGGAAGGATTGCCCTCGGAATCATTGAACTTTTGGTCAGTCTCCTGCTGATCATACCCCGAACGCAAGTCCTAGGAAGTATTGGCGGCATGGGTATAATGACGGGTGCGATTTTCATCCATATTTTTATCATTGGTATTGTTTTCAGAGAGGATGGTGGTGGATTATTCGCGCTTGCCTTGGGTTGCTTCTTAGCTTGTGCCTTAAACTTCTTGTTCTACTCAAAACAGTTGTCCTCATTAATCAAACTAAAATATGGTAAATGAAGAATGCGTAAATCAGCTCGATGAGTTGAATGAATTTTTAATGCAGCTGCAACCCGAGGATTACAGTGGAATGTCTCCAATCTTTCAGACTGCCTCAGTCGGTCAACATGTACGTCATATCATTGAGCTTTTCTCCTGTCTGATAGACCAATACGACTCGGGAAAAATAAATTATGACCTGCGTGACCGATCGGTCTTACTGGAGACAGACGCAGCATTTGCTATTCATTCCATTTCAAAAATCCAATCCAAACTCCATCTTCCTGACAAAGAATTGATCTTGGAAGCTTGTCAAGGCGAGGGGTCCAAAAAAATGAAAACCAGCTACTTCAGGGAACTTTGGTACAACTTGGAGCACTGTATTCACCATCAAGCATTGATCAGACTTGCCTGTAGGGCCATTCCCCACATTCAATTAAAAGATAGCTTTGGTGTAGCAAAGGCAACCCTGAATTACCGGGCTAGCTTAACTGGTGAAAACTGATAATCAGGTAAAACTCTGGGAAATCAACATTTTGGCTATCTTAAGGACTTAAAACCACCAAGTCCTTTATGCGCTATTTTCTTTTATTCTTAGGTCTCTTACTCGGTTATTCCGCCTATTCCCAAACCTACGATTCCTCCCTTCCCATCAAATACCGAAATATCGGCCCATTTCGTGGGGGTCGATCAGTGGCAGCCACTGGAGTGGTAAATGACCCATTGACCTACTACTTCGGCACCACGGGCGGAGGACTTTGGAAAACCACCGATGCAGGACAGCACTGGGAAAACATCTCTGATGGATACTTTAAAACAGGTTCGGTAGGTGCCGTAGCCGTAGCCGAAACCAACTCCAACATCGTTTATGTCGGCATGGGCGAGCATGCTCCCCGAGGCGTGATGACCTCCTATGGAGACGGTGTCTACAAATCCACCGATGCAGGAAAAACCTGGAAAAAAATGGGATTGGAAAAAACCCAGCACATTTCCCGTATCCAAATCCATCCTACCAATCCAGACATCTTGTACGTAGCCGCTCAAGGAGCTTTGCATGCTCCAAATGAAGACCGTGGTGTTTACAAGTCTGTTGATGGCGGTTTGACATGGGAAAAAGTCCTGTTCGTGGACAACATGACCGGTGCGGTGGAATTGTCCATGGACATGAATTTTCCGGAAATCCTCTACGCTGCCATGTGGGAGCATCAGCGATTCCCTTGGCAGGTGAAATCCGGTGGTCCGGGCTCGGGCCTGTACAAGTCCACCGACTCAGGGAAAACCTGGAAGAAAATCCATAACGGTTTGCCGGAAGAAAAAGGAAAGATGGCCATATCGGTCTCCAGAGCCAATTCCAATAAAGTCTATGCGCTCATTGAAAGTGATTCCGACAAGGATCTCGGAGGCCTTTTTGTCTCCGACGACGCAGGAGAAAACTGGTCTCTGGTCAACAAAAGCAACCGACTGACTCAGCGGGCCTGGTATTACATCGAAGTATTCGCAGATCCGGTGAACGAGCACAAAGTCTATGTGCAGAGCGCGCCCTTTCTAGTATCCATCGACGGAGGCAAGACCTTTGAAGACATCGACGGTCCGCACGGGGACTACCATGACCTCTGGATTAATCCTAAAAATGCCAACAACCTAATCCTTGCTGATGATGGCGGTGGATCGATTTCATTCAATGGAGGTAAAACCTGGTCAGTTCAAAGCAATATGCCTACAGCCCAGTTTTACAGAATCAACACCGACAATCAGTGGCCGTATCGCATTTACGGCGGTCAGCAGGACAATACCTCTGTGGTGATTTCCAGCATGGCTTTGGGAAGAGGAGGCATTACGCAAGAGCATTGGAGCTATTCTGCTGGAGGGGAAAGTGCCTTCTTGGCATTTGACCCAAATAATCCTAGATATGTATTGGGTGGCAGCTATCAGGGCACGATCGAAGTTCTTGACATGCAAACTCAAGGTTCGACCAATATCATGGCCGCCCCAATCCAATACCTGGGCATGGATGCGAAAGACATGAAGTACCGCTTCAACTGGAATGCACCGATCATCTGGTCGCAACACGAACCCAACACCTTTTACCATGCTGCGCAAGTCCTACTGAAAACTCAGGATTGGGGTCAAACCTGGACAGAAGTCTCCCCTGACCTGACCAGAAATGAAAAGGCCAAGCAGGGCAAAGGCGGAGTACCCTACACCAATGAAGCCGTGGGTGCTGAAAACTACGGCACAATCGCTTATGTAATCGAAAGCCCCCACGAAAAAGGAGTACTCTGGACAGGAAGCGACGATGGCCTCGTGCAACTGACCCGTGACGGAGGAAAAACCTGGACCAATGTCACTCCAAAAGGACTTGCCGAATGTCTAGTCAATGCCATTGAAGTATCTCCTCACGATCCCGGCACAGCCTACATCGCAACGACACGCTACAAATTCAACGACTATACGCCTGCGCTCTACAAGACTACCGACTACGGTAAAACCTGGACCAATATCTCCAAAGGCATCCCATACGGTGCCTTTACCCGGGTGGTACGGGAAGACACGAAAGTGAAAAACCTGCTTTTCGCAGGTACCGAGACTGGGATGTACATTTCCAAGGACGGCGGAGCCAATTGGGTTTCCTTCCAACTCAATCTGCCGCTCACTCCGATTACCGACTTGAAAGTAGCCCATGACGACCTTATCGTGGCTACAGCGGGACGATCCTATTGGATCCTCGATGAGCTCAATGCCGTGCGTGAAGTACAAGCCAAGGTAGATAAAATCACCCTCTATACTCCTGAAAAAGCCCTTTTGGGCAACTGGTATTCCAGTATGAACGGCGGGAATCTGGACGACTACACCGGCACGGATCCCTTTCAGGGTCAAAACCCTGCCAACGGCATGGTGATCTATTACCACCTGCCCGAAACCTTTGCTGACAGCACCGAACTGACGTTGGAAATACTCGATGCCAAAGGCGAAATGGTAAGAAAGCTAAGCTCCAAGCGCAATCCAGACTTCCAAGCCTATGCTGGAGGTCCAGCGCCTGATCCAACGCTTTCCACTCGAAAGGGAGTCAACCGATTTGTCTGGAATCTGCGCTATCCAACTGTGCCGGGCATCCCAACTGCCTACATCGAATCCAGTTACTCAGGCCATAAGGCCATTCCTGGAACTTACACAATTCGTCTCAGCAGTGGTGGAGTTACGGCCGAAGCCAAAGGGGAAATCGTGGACATTCCGGGTTACAACCTGACTCCTGCCGATTACCAAGCCTACCACGAATGGATGAGTCAACTGGAAAGCGAGGTCACTGCTATGCACACCATGGTAAACACAGCCAAAGCTTACCAAGACCAATTGAAGGATCTAGTCAACCGACTGGACAAAAAAGCCGAATACAAAGACCTGAAAACCGCTGCTGAAACCCTCATCAAAGAAATACAAACTTGGGATGAAAACATGATCCAACGGAAGTCCACCGCCTACGATGACGTGGAAAACTTCCCGAATAAGTTTACCGCCAACTTCATGTATATGATGAATCATGGAGAAAGCAGCATTCCTAAGATCAACGCAGGCACCAAAGCTCGCTATGCCGAACTGATGGAGCAGTGGAAACCCCTCAAAGCCGAAGGAGAACGCCTGATCCAAGCCGCCGTTCCGGCATTCAACAAGCTGGCGACTGAGAAGGGTGTGGGGGTGTTGTTTGTGAAGGAATAGAATAAAGCTACCTACAAGATTTGCTGGGCACTAGTGGAGATAAAGATCTGCAGAGTGTCCAGCATTTTTTTTAATCGTGGAGATCTATTTTTCTTTAGAAGCGTATTGATCAAACTATAGGTCTAAACGAAACCTATTTTCTACAGTAAATCAACCCATTATCCTCTCTTTAGGCGTTCGAGGAAAGCTAAAAACTTTTTAATCCTCTGATTATTTTTTGTATTATCAGTCCCGTTTCGGCACCCTTCTATCACCCTGTATAAGTTGCCTGAAATTTGGATACACTTATTTATCTGATTATCAATTGTTTAACAATCTAATCATAGAATAATGAGATGTATTTCTGAATAGTAGTTGACATCTCTTTTTGGAATTTCACCTCCAAATAGAATCATTTCTTAGATGCTATGCTTCCTTTAAGAAAAAATCCTACTCTGATAAAGAAGACTACAGTTATTCTAGTGGATACCAATCAAAGGTTCAAAAAACCAATCTTGATACCCACCTTCTTGCTAGATTATTGGAAGCTCATTTCAGTGAGTGTACTTCTTTTTCTTGGACTCGGGATATACACATTCGTAATGATTGGCAAACTCTATTTCATTCAACAGAAAAATGAAATCCAGGCTCAGCATGCACAGATCAAAACCTTTTCACAAGAGCTTAATCGACAGTATGACTTTATTACTCGGCAAATCACTGAAGTAAATAAATTATTGGACAGTAAAGGCATCCCCCAACCCCCTCACCAAAGTGAGGTCATCGTTCCAAAATTCAATTCCCCGCTAGAAGTGGGGGATAATTCGGAGTTTGAAAAATACCTTGAAGAATTCAAACGGACCATTTCAAACACTCCGATAGGTTCACCCATCGAAGGACGGATTACATCAAGCTTTGGCATTCGTTCAAACCCATTTTTCGGTGAAAAAAGAGAATCCCACAAAGGGCTTGACATCAGTGCCCGTCATGGTAGCCCTGTTCGTTGCACAGCGGATGGGAAAGTTGTATTTGCAGGATACAAAGGGGATTATGGAAAGTTGGTCATTATCAGTCACGGAGGTGATTATGAAACACTCTATGGCCACTTGTCCGAAATTTTGGTGAAGGAAGGGCAGGAGGTCAAAGCAAATACTTTCATTGGAAAAGTGGGTTCTACCGGTCGTTCAAGCGGACCACATCTACACTACGAGATCCACAAAAACGATAAAAAAATCAATCCCAAAACATTCATTAATGTAAACTAGGTATGTTCAAGAAAAATCAAAAATCGCCAATTACCCAGCTAAACCAAGAGGAAATCCTGACGATTTTAGGTAAGGATTTTGAATGTGAAGGAAACATCCGATGCATTAACAGTGCTCGTATAGAAGGAAAGATTAGCGGAGATGTATCGATCAAAAAGGGGGTAATTCTGGGAGAAAAAGGAATTATTCATGGGAATCTGGAGTCAGAAACGGCGATTGTTTTTGGTACAGTGAATGGAAATCTGAAAGTCAAACATCTTGAAATCAAGCAGACCGGGCGAATCGAAGGTGATGTAAAAACAGAAAACCTAGTGATTGAGATGGGTGGCAGATACAACGGCAAGCTCGACATGAAAATCGAGTCAGAAAAAATTATAGAGCAAACTCCTAGCGAATAAGTTGATGTCGTCTAAAAAGGCCCATGACTTCAGAGCAATCTTAGAGCGCAATAGAATTAAACAAAGCTTACCCTATTTTATCAGATTTGAGTCTATTACAACTTTCACAGAGTAGTTGCACATTACGACAGGTATTTGAACCACCTTTTGAAAAAGGAATAACGTGGTCAAATTCCAATTTTTCTTGAGATCCACAACTAACACATTTGCCTTGATCTCTTCGCCAACCACTATCCTGAACATTATTAAGGGTATTTAGAAAAGAATTTCAAACCATTTACTTGGTCTTCGATAAGGGCAAATCTTAGTTTCATTCTCCAGGGACAAAGAATCTGAGTTTAAAACAGACAACCTGCGAAATAAAATTGCTCCTTCTAAATTGAAGCAGTAACTTATTGATAATGAAGCATGCAATACCGAATAAAAAAACAGAGCGATTGGTGTTTTTTCTAAGCCTTGGAACTTCTGCTTTTTGGAGCATCGGTCAAGTGATGGATGTTTACCAGTTTGCATTGATGGGAGCTATCTATGAGCTGCTTTGGCTGCCTTTTTTGATATTGGCTTTTGGCATTCCTGCAGTCTCTATTTTTTTGTGGGCAAAGGCAAAATTCAAGATCCGATAACTAATTCTCCTCACCCTTATCATTTCCATAACCTTACTTGTAGGGATGATCATGGGTTAAAAGCAAATCCCATTACTTCACACATCGGACACGGTGTCCAGCTTTGGCACTGCCGGAAAAGGTAAATAATGCACTTTACCACTTTTCCTTTTTCTTCAATACGACTTTACTTAATTATCCATGGGGCTACGCTTCTTTTTTTATCCTTTATTTATTTAAATCAGACACATTTCGTTTCCCCTTCGAGAATTCTACGAGGCTTTCCCAGAAATCCCTATTTTTAATAACCTATGCCAAAGTCAAAAAATAAACTTACCAGCAGTGCAAGTAGAATGATGAGCGGGGTGGTCCAAATCCTCGTGGAAGGCTACATCGAAGAGGACATCCAATCTGTCTTAAATCCATCCATTAAAGTCCCAGGAGTATGGTCTGGATCGGGATTTTTTGTGAAATACAAGGATCTAGAGGGCTACATCGTGACCAATGCCCATGTGGTGCGAAATGCGGTGAAAGTTAAAATCAGCTCCATGCTTACCAGCGAAGAACGCTTTGACGCAGAGGTCGTCGGATTGGTAAAACAGCTGGAACCGGATGTAGCCTTGATCAGACTGACTGAAAAAGAACTGATTAGGTTTAAAAAACTGGCTATCCAAGAGATCGAATACCTCGAACTGAAAGAAGGTAAAAGCCCAACCCGAGGGGAGGCTATCAAAGCAATCGGATACCCGATGGGAATGATCGAACCCAATATCACGGGCGGCGAAATCACTAATTTCATATCGGGGTCAGAGTATACCACAGAGCGATTTGTCACCAATGCCGCAATTAATCCCGGCAATTCGGGAGGCCCAAGCGTCAACGAAGACGGCAAAGTAGTGGGACTGAATACGGCTGTAATGATTGATGCTGAAAACATCGGGTTCATCACCCCCGCCAGTTTCGTGAAAATCATCATCGAAAACCTACTCTTGCTCAATGAACCTCACTTTGCCGACATCGGAGGAAAATTGCAGAAGAATGCTGAAAACTTTAATCCGCTATTGAAGCAGTCGGAAGCTAAAGGGGTGATCGTATCCCAAGTGTTGCCGAATGGATTTCTGGACTCAGCCAAAATCAAACCGAGGGATGTCATCCTTTCGATCAACAAGATGGAATTTGACCGACACGGGATAGTCATAGGAAAAGACGGACTCTATCGGCACAAAAACATCTATGATGTCATGAAACTCGTGCCCATCGGTGAGGCCACTCAGATCGTCTTTCAGAGAGATGGGGTGATTCACAAGACGAAAGCCATTGCCATGCGAAATCCTGAAAAAGGCATCACTTCTATCCCGATTTTGAATGACAGAAAATACTTGGAGATTTTTGGCATGATCATTCAACCCCTGAGTTTTGAAATTATCCGGGCGATTCAGGAAGTGGACCCCGCAGCTCAGTTGGAGATGTTGCAAACTATCGATCAGGAAAAACCCACCTTGGTCGTCACCCATATTTACCAAGGCACTCAGGCTGATGAGATGGAGTGGCCTCTTGGCGAACTTATCGTCAAGGCGAATAACCGAAGAATTCACACCCTTGAGGATTTGAAAAAAATCGTAAAAAAGAGTCAGGGAGGAGCTGTTTTATTAGAATGTCGCAGTGGAAGATTGGGGTATTTTCAGGTGAATGAATCTCTGGAAAACTTGGAATAGAACGATAAAAAATAAGTCAATGCCTGTCTTGTAAGTTATTCTCCCAATTAAAATTTTCTGATTATCCGCTTTTCTACCATTGACCAAATAAAACAAGGTTTGAAGTCCATTTAGATGTGCGGTGGACTGTCGTCCGTGGTCAGTCGACGAATATCCGCGATCTTTAGAACCGATGACTTGGCTAGTGGTAAGATTGCGGATATTCAAATAAAATTTAAATCCTATAATCAGAATGTAACTTGAGTTGGACAAAACCCAAGAATAGATCAAACCTTAACTTATCCTAAACTACTCACCCCAATCTTACCCTAAAACCATGCGTATTTTCTTTACAGGAGGGTCCGGAAAAGCCGGACGGCACGTCATACCCTACTTGCTAGAGCAAGGCCATTTCGTCATGAATGTAGACCTCACTCCTCTCAACCATCCCGGTGTGGATAACCTTAACGCGGACATTACTGATTCCGGGCAAATGTTTAACGCCATGAGCATGTATGCAGGATTTGACGAAATGGAGCCTGGTACGGGTGTACCAGCCTTTGATGCGGTGGTTCACTTTGCTGCTGTACCAAGAATCCTGATCAAGCCGGACAATGAGACTTTTCGCGTCAATACCGTTGGCACCTACAATGTCATCGAAGCGGCTGTGAAACTGGGTATCAAAAAGATCATCATTGCCTCCTCTGAGACAACGTATGGCATTTGCTTTTCCGATGGAAAAACAGACCCTGCTTACCTGCCTTTAGATGAAAACTACGATGTCAATCCCATGGACAGCTATGGCCTATCGAAGGTAGTCAATGAGCAAACTGCAAGAGCTTTCCAGCGAAGAACAGGAGTAGACATCTATGCCCTCCGAATCGGAAACGTGATCGAGCCGCATGAATACCAGTCCCTTTTCCCACACTATTTCAAGCACCCTGAGGTTCGCCGTCGCAATGCTTTCTGCTACATCGATGCCCGTGATCTAGGTCAGATCGTGGATTTGTGTTTGCAAAAAGACGGTTTGGGCTATCAGGTCTTCAATGCCGGCAATGATCACAATGGAGCAATTATCCCAAGCAAGGAACTGGCAGAACGCTTTTTCCCCGGTGTACCCTTGACACGGGTATTGGAAGAGCACGAGGCACTTTTCTCCAACCGAAAAATCAAAGAAGTACTTGGATTCAAGGAGCAGCACAACTGGAGAAAGTATGTGAAGGGGGAATAAAAGTTACATTTTCTTGGCCCACGGTTTAAGAGGCTGTGTTAAAAACCGAAGTTTTTCTTTAAAACCCCTTCAATTTGGTAATTTTAAGGGTTAGCAAGGCTTTTTGCTGAACGCAGTTCAAAAAGAAGCTTCTGACATGTTTTCAGTTTGTTTAT